>JABAOC010000133.1_pt6 | contig 32008 bp, 38 predicted proteins | sample 7062161 | NCBI WGS metagenome assembly JABAOC01 (sample SAMN14538625, study PRJNA623070) | marine sediment metagenome | biome: marine biome [ENVO:00000428]; feature: marine pelagic biome [ENVO:01000023]; material: deep marine sediment [ENVO:00002113] | place: India: Gulf of Khambhat ... | reverse complement strand
GCTACCGTTCCACTTGGGGTTTTCTTGCTGTATTCACATTTTGAGCAGACAAGAACCAGCGATGTCTTCTTGCCAGCCTTCTGTTTCTTTGTCACAAGTCGAGAGCCACATTCAGGGCAGAACTCCATAGCTTATCACACGCTATTTGTTTGGTGTCCCTTAACATGGCTACTTTTAAACTTTTTCTCATGCCAATAAATATTCATGTTAAACATCCTCCGTTATGCCTGAAGCAATGAGGTGAGCCACCCGGAGCGGTTCAGGTACACTGCTGCGAGTCGAAGTTGATTGTAGAATCCTGCGCGCATCCTCTTTCGAGATTCCTGCCAATTGAATGTAGACTTTTTCCCTTTTACTCCTTGTACAAGCTTCGACTATTTGGCCTGTGTCTTGGATGATCTTCCAGCGTTTTGCACTGTTCGGCAAGTTCTTCAAGGCTTCTCGGATCTCATTGAAATCTGGCTTTTCCCGTGCAACCGCTATAACAGGCAGCTCTGTCTCTTCGTTGAGTACCCTGATATCAACAATGTTGAACCCTGCAAAGGTTATCCCGTCCAACATTATGACCCTTAGCTGTTTGTGATGCGGTGATTTGATGATCATCAATGCTATTTTCTCCGTAGCATCATAGCCATCTATTTCAACTTTGGTATGCATCACGCCATCAAGCCAATATCCACCTCTAAAAACGACTCCGATAACAGATACGAACCCTTTTGTATGAGGAAAGAAAACCCCATCATCAACACCTAGGATGCGAATTTCCGGTTTGATTGAGCGAAATCTTTGGATCATCAAGACTACCTTTGGATATGGCGCTTGAATATAAGCAGTACAGATTATAAACATAATGAACAATGTTCGTAGTTGAAGTGTATATTGTTGAATGCTGACAAAAAGAGATTTTGTTTCTTGAAGAATTATGCGGATCTTGCTGGAGTGCTGACAGATAAAGAACTAGCGTCTCTTGGAGACGCATTCATCAATTTCGTTTACTCTTTAGCTCTATCTGAAAGAAAACATCAACCTTCAGGCGCAAAGGTTAGAGGGCGTACACTTGCTGAAGCTTTTAGGAAGAGTGGGTTAAGAGGGTATATGCCTTCGCGAGTGACGCGCCACATGCTTGCGGATGCCGCAGAGGCGTTGGCTGTATATGGCTGGCTTTGTCATCATGTGACGTTGAAAGAATGTGTTGCTATATTGGCAAGACACAAAGACCTCGTTGAGGGGATGGGTAGACTTCTTCTAACTGTGAAGGAAAATATCAGGTTTTGAAGGCTTTTTCAAGCTCTTCTTTGAACTCTCTGTTCATTTTGAGCGCTTTCTGCACTGCTATTTGGAGAACTCTCTCGGGGTCTACGCTCCTTTTTGTACGTATATAGATCACTGGGTTAGAAGCTAGGGGATGAGGTATGTCGTAACCCGCTAAGTCCACGTTTTGGTCTTCTAATAACCTTTCCTGCAGGAGATTACAAAGCGAGTGCCCGACGCCTTCAACTTCAAGTTCGATTTCGACCGCGGTTCTCTTCAATACCTTGATCTTCATCATGCATCCCTCTTTGCATCATTACTTCTTTTCCATAATCTAGCGCTGTCTTGCGCTTTTCAATCTTCCCGCATCTTGCACAACTCATCCTATACTGCTTTCGCTCCAACACGTACCCANNCCGTTTTTCTCGCTTATCACTTTGGCTTTAATTGTATCCCCAGGCTTACAGATGTTGTACATAGATTCAACATATCTGCTTTGTACGTCGGAGACATGTAACAGACCGGTGAAAAAGCCAGAGAGTTGGGTCCCACCTATCTGATGTATGCGGATAGATGCATTCTGCTTTTGAACACTTAAGACCTGGCCGAGAATTGTGCTACCGACTCTTGGAACCTTTGGCATCTGAACCAATGGGTAGACTGAAACGCGTTTATTGAATAAATCTAACAAGGCACGGCCAACGATTGTGGAATAGATTATTCCGTCCTGAACATATGTGCCAGTATCGGCAACGAATTCTTCAATTACTCCAAGACGTTTTCCTGGAAACACGAACTGTCCGCTTTCCCTATCTGAGGATGATTTCTGGTTCATTCAAATTCGCCTTTTAACGTGTATTCCGCAAGATGATTGCAGTAGATCGAGCATATATGTTGGATGCATTTGTATGACACACTTCTCAATAAGTCTTTTGATTCACAAAGGACTTAGAACCTCGATTTTTTCGGCCAAGAATTATTGGAGAAGAACCTTATCATGACCGCGTCTTCTGAAACCATCTATGATATACAAATCGACAAGGAAGTCATGTCTTTGCTTTTTGTGGAATTCAAACATATAAGGTATCTTCATCAAGATCGTATAAACTGCTTGGATCTCCCCAGCCTGTTTCTTCACAAAGCTTTCTATGAAGGGGTGTGGGGATGAAGGGACGAATTTCGTTTGACCGGACTTTAGTCGCCTAAGTAGTGTTCTGTCTTTATCTGGATTTTTATGTAGAGAGTAGATTCTTTGGCCGGTGTCCAAGGCTTTTTCTAGAAACTTTCGGTCAGCTTTTCGTTTCTGTATGCCGAATGGGGGATTCTGTAGGATGGTGTCGAATGTTCCGTGTATGGCTTTCAGATCTCCGGTGACCCATTGCACGTTTTCTGTTAATCCAGTCTTCACCGAATTCGCTGAAGCGACTTGTATCGCAGCGTTGTCGGTGTCCAGACCCAGAGCCAATCTTGCTCCTAAGAATGCGGCTCCCAGCGTCAGCCTACCAGTGCCGCACCCCAAGTCGAGAACTGTTCGGTCAATAATATCATTGTAGTGGTATGCTGCGATGTACAGTATTGTGGCGGCTACATCTACGGGTATTGTATATTGCTCAAGATGTGGTTTTGGCGACGGATGAGGCTCGACCTGTGACAGCAGTCTCTCTAGATCTGACTTTCTAACAAGCCTTTTTCGCATAACTCTTCCCAAGATACTTCGTCTAGCATTACAAGTGTTTCGTTTATTGTAAGCATTGGCTTCTGGAACTTTGAGGAATCATCTAATGATAACCTAGGGCAAGCCGTGTTCACGTACGCATCTATCGCTGGAAAGTTCATCAGGATCAACGGAGTGATGTTTGTAACGGCAAAGAGGTAGGCAGGTTTTCCTCTTTTCTCAAGTCTTTTCTTAATATCGATTGCTTTGTCTAATCTTGTTTGCCCTTGCTTCAATCCAACTAAGATTGCGAAAATTTGAGCTTGTTTGGCTTTCTCAATACTGGCCCAACGTTGCTTAAAGATTTTCATGGCTTCCTTTCCGATTGAAAAGGCTCTGTTCTCGTATGGGTCAGCGATAATGGTTGGTTTTGACGTAGACAGCGCAACGCCTAGAGCATGAAACCGCCCTCCACCAATGAAAAGAAATGCATCGACCTCGCAGACTATGGATTTCGCATTAGAGTAGTCGCATCCAATTACCTGCCCCGGATACTTTCCGTTTCCTGTGTCCCCTATTATGACGGTTTTTCCTGCATGGAGCAAGATCTCTCTTGTGTTATCTAACGTTTGGACATGCTGGATTGTTGTAGTTAAACCTATTTTGCGCCATCTTTCCAGCAAGGATAATGCTTTCTCAACAGCGTCTTCTGCTTTCACAGTTGCTCTGGCTTCGACATAAATTGTGGGTATAGGTTCATGTTTCAACAGTTTTGAGTGACCATAATGTACTATCAGGTCAACATCCAGGCTCTTGGCTTGTACGGTTGCCAAATCGCACGCGCCGTAACATGAATCTGCCGAGATTATTGGAAGAGCACCAGTCTTCTCTACGATCTTAGCTAGTCTAGGTCCCTCAGGCTTGAGACCTTCTGGAAGCTGGATCAGGACACGAACTGCTTCCAATCTCGCTATTTCTTTTCTTATTCTCTTCTCTTCAAAATCATACTGGCTCATATGTGTGCACAACCAGACCATGAGAAAAAGCGTGAAGAACGGTTTGGGATTTCACTATTCTAACGATTCATCCCATCTGGGCTTCCATTCCCAATCCGATCTCGGTTTCTGACCTGAACTTCTAGTCTTCATCCTTATTCCTGCCAGCTGATCTAAAATCATCTTCTGCTCTATACTTGCGACCAGTTTTCTAGTCGCTATCACTGCGTCAGCGTTGACTGAAATGCTGTCTATTCCTGCCCTCACTAGAAACTCTGCGAAGTCGGGCAGATTCGACGGACCCTCGCCACAGATCGATACTGTACGCCCATCTTCATGAGCTACCTGAATGAGGTGGGCTACTGCCCTTTTCACTGCTGGGTCCCTCTCGTCAAAGTAACCTAGCAAACCTAAGCGTTCAGAATCGCGGTCTATCAATAAAACTCCTTGAGTTAGGTCGTTGGAGCCTATTGAAAATCCGTCGCAGTACTTCGAGAATTTGTCGGCCAATATTAGAATCGACGGTGTCTCAGCCATAAACCAGATCTGGAAGTCCCTAGAACGTTCTAGGCCCTCTTCTTTCATGATTTCTAGGACCTCTCTTGCCTCCCAGATCGTGCGTACAACTGGAAGCATAACCCATACGTTCTTGAGACCCCATTCTTCTCTGCACTTTCCAATGGCTTTACATTCCAACCTGAATGCTTCTTCGTACCATTTGCTTATGTATCGGCTGGCAGCCCCGCCAGCCAAGCATAGGATTGTCTTCCACAATCTCATATTTCTCTCCACCCTTTAGATCACGATATTCATTCGTCTTGAAGTCGCTGAAACGCACAACAACAGGGCGGGGTTGGATTGCTCTGGCAACCACTGAAATTCCCTCGGCTAGCTTGTCAATGAACTTCTGTGATTTATGATTCTCAATCAGATAAAGCGGGTGTTCGCCAATGTAGCTGGCGAGCACAAATTCGATGCGCATCAAGCCAATTCCCTCGAAGGGAAGATCCTGATAGTCCTCTATCTTCTCAGGTATGCTTAGGTTCATGAATATTTTTGTGGCAGTGACCGGGGCCACATGAACAGCAGCCGTGCGACTCGAAATACCCGTTGAAACTGTAGGGAATCTCTCTTGTTCAAGAATTCTTGTGGCTCTACCTTCGTAAATTACTCCGTTTCTGGCGTCTATCGTGTATTCTTTTCCAGTTTCCATTACTTCAGTTGCGTCTTCAGCGCCGACTATGCAAGGGATTCCTAACTCACGGCTGACTATTGCCGCATGAGAAGTTACTCCTCCCTTGTCTGTTATAATTGCGCTGGCCATTTTCATATAAGGTACAAAGTCAGGATTGGTCATAGTTGTTACGAGTATATCATCTTCTCGCATGAGTTTTTCAGCGTCTTGGGGTGACAAGACTATTCGGGCTTTACCAAAGCTTATGCCTCGCTGTCCCGCTCCAATTCCTCTTGTCACGACTGTAGCCGTTCTCATCAATTCCTCTTCTGCTTCCTCTATCTCTTCTTTTTCTCTTTTTCTCAGACTCCAAACTGTTTCAGGCCTAGACTGGACTATCAGGATATTCTTGGGAAACGGTAGGTCTCTGTCTATTGCCCATTCAATGTCCTGCGCCCTCCCATAGTGTTCTTCGATTTCCTTTGCCAGCTTGGCAATCTCCAAGAGCTCTTCATCAGTAAGACATGCTGCATCTTGACGATCAGGCGGGACAGGATTATGCACTGTTTTTCCAGTCTCTGGATCTCTAACATACTCCACAGTTTTCTTGGCAATCCTCTTCTTAGTGGTCTTCACGTCTTTCTTGTCCACTACGTAATGATCAGGCGTAACGGCACCCAAGACTACAGATTCTCCGAGACCCCAGTTGGCCTCTATAATAATTTGATCCTTGTTTCCGCTTACAGGGTCAATTGTGAAACATACACCTGCAGCCTTTGCGTTGACCATCTTTTGAACGCCGACACTTATCAGCACATCCTCATGCTTGAACCCCTTCTCGGTTCGATAGAAGATGGCTCTAGGAGTGAAGAGGCTTGACCAGCATCTTCTCGGTCTTGTCGAGAAGCTCGTCCGTACCTTTTATGTTTAAGAAGGTCTCCTGTTGTCCAGCGAAGGAGGCATCCGGCAAGTCTTCAGCTGTGGCACTTGAACGCACGGCAACGGAGACTTTGCTGGAATCCAGCCGCTTGTCCAGTTCATTGTAGGAGGATTTGATGGCATCTTTAATTTCTTTGGGTATGTCGGTTGATTCTATCAGTTCACGAACTTTTAGAGATGCCTCTTCATATTGTTTCGGGTTGTTCGGATCAGTCACTATATCCTCTATTGTTTTGTATATGTCCTTGGAGATTTTTGTTTCCTCAATAAATTTCTTATACGCGTACGCTGTTATGGCGAAGCCTGGGGGAATAGGTATGCCAGCATTTATCATCTCACCTAAATTGGCGTTCTTGCCTCCTACAGATGGAATATCCACTTTGCTGAGGTCCTCAAACCATATTACTATTTCTTTCCTCATTTCTGTCATGGTTTCACTTCTTCAAGGTCTTCCTGTTCAACGAAGATTCTGCAAGGAACTGGAAGCTTCGCGCCTCCGCGCTTCAGAGCTTCTTTCGCAGTTCTGACGCCTTCCCTATCTACACCAACTGCTATGATTGTCTGGCCAGATGTCACTCGCGCTGCAGTGCCTATAGGTTTTCCAAAGGATCTTCGCATGCCATCTTGCAGGCGGTCTGCGTGAGCCCCAAAGATCATTTTGTTCTCTCTGAGTATTACATGTGGATATGGCAGAATTCGCAAGTGGTAGTTTTCTGCAAGTTCTTTCGTTAGATGCCGATTTGTCGCTATTCGAGCTGCCTCGAGAGAGTTATGCCGTATCTGAGCTTCTTTTAGAGCAACTAGTCTTGCCTTGAATTCGAACTCTGATGAAGGGTCTCCCATAGTGAATTTTGTGATTTTGGGAGGGGGGAAGCCTTTGACAAACTCTTTCCTCGTATAGGGCTGCCCCTTAACTTCCCTATAATTGCGTGCACGCATGGATATTCCCTCTCAGCTTACAAAGAGCGCGGTATTTAAACGATTTGTTGATGGCGAGTTTTTGATTAAGCTTATGAATCTTGGATCTATCTTCAAAATAAGGGAAACATGTGGGCTTTCCTAGACGGGTAAACGCTTGTTTTTGAACCATATCTTGGTCAGCTGGTCATAGTTTGGGAAAATGTCTTTAAGTATCCGAATATACATCTGCAGCTCCTCGTCCGTTAGGTATTGGAATTGGTATTCACCCGTATATGGCGAGGGTTCTCCTTCCCTTGAGATTAGTTCTATATGCATGAAGGGGTCTCCTCGTTTGATGGTTATGGGAATTCTATCATTGCTTAAGTTCACAAGTTCTAACGCGAGTCTTCCAACGAATCCGCTGTGAACCTTGGCAGCGTTCAAAAAGGACAATCCCATCCGACCATACTTGCTCTTGGCCGTCAGGTGGGCCACATAATCTGGCGGCGTAAAGACTATTTCGTGAGATATTAGGTTCTTATGTTCCAAATAGTGCAAAGTGGTTTCCTTTCTGACAGTTAAGACATAGCTGTCCCCGTCAAGCAGGTTATGGTCATATGGGTAGATGCACTTGTACTTCTCAATGAGTTCTATTAACTTGTCTTTGCCTAGGACTCCCACAAACCAGACCCCCGTTATCTCCTTAGCAATAAGGAATCTGACGTTAAATAGTTTTTCAACACAAGTTTTTTCCGTCTAACATGGCTTTCGTAAGGTCACTTCCGTTTTCTGAACAGTTTGGCACTTCCAATATCGCACTTACAGAAGCCCTGTCGGAAATTCTCTCGCACGTCAGATAATCGTTAGCACATTTTCTCTCCAAACCACTGTCTCCTTTTTGCTCCCATAAGAAAAGGAATATGTGAACAAGCCGACCAATAATACAGATCTTCGTTCGCATGCAGAACAGCAGCTTAGATGATGCCAATCTACTCTTTTAGCCATTGCGAAGTCAGCGTGATGCCTCAATGAGCACGACCTTTTCGAAAAAGGGCAAGGCTTGCTTTGCAACAATTGCAGCCGTCAATCCCTTCTCCTGAAAACTTTGTACAGTCCCTGCAATGTCAGACAAAGTAGACTGCATCAAGAGAACCCGTCCGCTAGCTCTCAGATAGTTTGGCGCCTCTGAAATGAAACGATCACTGACCTGCCGACCAGTACTCCCTCCGGCCCAAGATCGGCTCAACCAGGACTCGTCTTCAAAAGGTTCTGATGGCAAATAAGGAGCGTTGAACATTATCAGATCAAAGGCTCTCCGTTTCGCGGCAAATGTGAACAAGTCCGCCTGCACCAAGAACATATTATCGCTAAGCCCATTTAGCCGAGCATTTTCCTTGGCACACGCAGCAGCATAAGGGTTTATGTCGACCGCTATAACCCTTGCCCCTTGTGCCGCAGCGATGATGCCCAAGATGCCGCATCCCGTGCCCATGTCAAGAACAGACAAACCTTCTTGCATCGTCAAGTTCTCTGCGAAGAGGAATGAGTCCTCAGCTGGCCTATACACGTCTTGGTGGACGATAAAGGTGTAGTCTTCGAAGAAGACTCTGCTAGTTTGCGAGAGCATTTGCTAACGCTCCGAAGTCTTCCGGTGCCAATTCTCTTACTCGCTTTTCGCTGAACGGTAGAGAATCGGCGAAACTCACAACATCTTCCTTTGAAATCATGTTTCTGACCCTTATGAATGCTTGGATGGCGTTTCTAACCTTTCTGTTTCGCTGTGTGAAGAGGTTTTGAGTTAGTTCTTTGAAGAGGCGTTCGTCTCTAAGGGTAAACGGTGGAGGTTTTTTCGGTCTTAGGAGCGTGATGACTGAATCTACTTCAGGCTGTGGGTAGAACATCCATCTGGGAACTTTGTCCTGAAGATCAGATTGACTATAGTAGTATGAGACAACAGATAACCATCCATATCTTTCACGTCCGATAGATGTCACGAGTCTGTCGGCAAACTCCTCTTGAAGGATCAGTACGGCAAGCTCGAAATCCCTGCTGAACAACCAGAGGAGCAGACGAGAAGAGATGTAATAAGGTGGGATCGACACAACCTTGTTGAATTGTTTCACAGGCACCTTCAATATGTCGCCCTCAACTAATTCCACGTTCGAAAGATCATCGAGCTGTTCACGAAGTATTCCTACGAGTCTATTATCGGATTCTACAGCCAGAACGCATCTGCATTTGGCAGCAAGGAATCGTGTTAAGAAACCCAGACCTGCACCGATATCTAACACCACATCGTTTTGGTTTAAAGCTGCATAGTCGACAACTCGATGAAGGATCGAGGCGTCGATCATGAAGTTCTGCCCTGAACGTCTCCGCGGAAAGATTCGACGTTCTCGGAGTAAAGACTTCGTTCTCTTCAGGAGACTCATTCTATCTGATGACCACAAGTTCTTGTCTAGCGGAATCTTGTGAATAACTGATATTTACTTTCGCCTGCCAACTCTTCTAGAATTCGCTTAGTGACCAACTTAACAGGACTTGGGATTTCCGTTCGTTGCTGCAGATCTTCGAAGCTTTCAAAAAGCTTTCTCTCCCTTTCATTAATGACCTGCCACATATACTTCTTCCCTATTCCAGGAATCAACTCCAGAGCATGCATTCTAGGCGTTACTGCTTGGGCTGTGTTGAAGAAGTTAACAAACCACTTTTCGCGGTTGAGCACTATTTTGTTGATAACCGTAGGAAGCTCTATCTTCGCTGTAGCAGTTAATTCATCATATCCTATTCGCCCAATAATATACGTAATTTCTTTTCGGGCTTCCTTTCCAACATAGATGCGTTCATTTGGCCTCATTACTATGCCTTCCTTGGCTAGGGCTTCTAGAAGTGTGAAAAAGGCTTCGCCTATAAGCTGAACAAGGGCTCCTGCTTTGTAGCTGGCCCTTCCAGTAGGGCGTAGTCCTGGTCGTCCATGGGGAAGAAAATCCAAGACGTAAGCGTGCTCTTCGTACCGCTTCTCCATCATTCTGGTCTCTACCCTAGGCCTTTCTACTCTTAATAATAACTAAACTACTATTTCGATTTTCGGTGCTCGTCTAGAAGACTAAGTATGGTTATCAGTCTTGAGACCTCAATGATTTTGCGGCCGCCGGAGAGGAAGACTTTCAGCTCTTCCACGCTTTTGGGCATGCAGTTGACTATTTGAACCGCTTCTTTCTCTTTCAGTCCCATATCTTCTACGAGTCTTTTCATCAGTTCCTCAGCTGTTTTAGCATCTACCTTAGAAAATTTTGAAGCATGATCCAAGGTGCGGCGTTGGAATTGGTCGAGGCTTTCCTCTTCCAAGGATTCCAGTAACTTCTTCACTTGGGCAATAGTAAGGTTCTTCTCAATAGTCTCCTCTTCTGTCAAGTTGATCAACTCATTTGGGGTTTTAGGTGTTCGGGTCTGACAATGATCACTTTAACGGTTTTTCCTTGAGTAACACTTACTAAGTAGCTGCGTCCACGCTTTTCGATAACAGTCCCAACTCTGCCATGGTAGCGCCTGTGAGGCATGCCCTTGTGGACGCTTGGTTCCAGCTTGATTATCACACTCTCTCCAAGCTTATATTCGCGGAGCAGTTTGCTCAACGTCATCTTGCCTTTTTCCTTTGGCTTCTTCTTCAGAAGATGACGTGTTCCAGATCTAAATCCTTTGGACTTTTTCACTTTTGCACCCTTCTAATTTACTGTGATCACATTCAAAACGTCAAGTTCTAGAGGCCATGCTTTGTTCCCAAGAATTTCTGAGATATTGGGTCTGGTTCTTCCTTCATCGCCCGTCACCAATTCCTTTACGTATAATCCTCCTTGACAGTGTATTCTCATCTCTGCTTTCCTTGGTGACAACGTCTTTACCTTAACCTCGTATATGTACCTTTCTCGTGTCAGGTTGGCCCGTCTGTGCAAGACTCGAGTCGGGGTCCTTTGACTTATCGTTATCTTCGTCAGCCTGCTTTCCAATAAAAGCATATCTTCAGGCGTAATCTGGTCCTCAAATTCCATTTGTACACGATATTCTTTTTCGGCAGACTCAGTTTTTTTCAGGACTCTTACAGCCTCTTTGTCAGCGAATCCCAAGTCCGAGACTTTCACTTTTCCCTCAGCACGAACATTTATGTCTTCTTGAAGTCTTCCGAAATCTAGAAATCGCCTCTTAGGTTCTTTAATCTCTATTACAAAAGGTCTGCCCTCACCCAGCATGAGAGCATCAATATCCTCCCTTCCCGAAGCATGAAATGACGCTTGAACGCTTCCGGTCACATCTAGAAAAGGCTGCCTTATTATCTCTTCAATTGATTCCGAATACATTTTCCCCGTCCCGCTGCATTCCCCACAGCCTTTTCCTCTACAGTGGGAACATAACCATCTTGACTGGGGTATGCCTCGAACTAGTTTTCTGTAACGCCCAGCCACATACAGTGGATTTACCTTGAGCCTAATCTCCTCAGTCATGGGATTAACAATTGCGACTATCTCAGGCTTCCTATGTTCAACGGCTTTTTCAGTGCCTTCGGCGATTTTCTTTCCGATTGTGCGACCAAACTCGTTTCGTATGTTTTCACCATGTTGTACTTCGAATTCAGCCTTGAACTCATCTTCGCGTTCTTCAACCTCAACAGGAAGCTTTACGCCTACTATGAAATTGCGGTGTTCATACTTCTCGAGCTTCTCCATGATTCTGTCGACAAGTCTATCCGTGGCTTTGAACCTATCTCCGCAGAGATAGCAGTATCTGGGCAAGGTGTCGCCTGACATATGCTTTTTGAGCTTATGCAACATCATTTTTCCCTGTTTGAAGAGCGCGTCTTTGGCCAAGATTCTTAGGACTTTTATGCCTTTTCTCTTTCCAGAAAGGAATTGTGCGTTGGCTTCAAGTACTAAAACCGTTTTTATCGCTCTTCCTCGTTCGTGATTTTCCAGACCGTGCCCAAGAAGGGCAAACTGCCTCCCCAGACAGTGGTCGCACAACGGATACTTCTCGAGCATCTTCAAGGCCTTTTCCAGCATGCTCATTTCGTTTCTTCCTTCAGTCAGAAAACCACGTCACCTGAGGCCTGAGAAGCCCTTTTTAAAGAAGGGCAGTTTCTTCTTTCTACGTAGAGTTTTCAACATTCGACGCATCATCGAATACTGTTTCAGGAGTTCCTTTACTTCCTTCTCTGCTGTCCCCGATCCGTTTGCCACGCGTCTTATTCTTGATGAATTGAGTATCTTAGGCTTTTCTCTCTCTTTTGGTGTCATAGACTGGATTATTACTCGCCACTTCTCTAGACGATCCTCAGCCATCTCCAGCTTGTCTTCAGGTATGTCATAAGACATCCCTGGAATCATCTTCAGAAGTTTCCGAAACGGTCCCATGCCTCTAACCGCATCGAATTGCTCATACATATCCATCAAAGTGAACTTGCCGCTCAGAATGGCCTTGGCTTTCTTTTCAGGAACTCTCATTTCCGCGTCTCGAACCTTATCGAGCAGCGTCTCCAAGTCGCCCATACCCAACAGTCTGCCCACAAAACGTGAGGGTGTGAAGGCTTCGATATCCTGTATCTTCTCTCCAGATCCAATGAACTTGATGGGCGCGCCAGTTGCGGCAACTGCTGAAAGGGCGCCACCGCCTCTGGCTGATCCGTCCAGTTTCGTTACGATGATAGAGCCTATGGGTGTCGCGTTGTTGAATGCTTCTGCCTGAACCATTGCTTGTTGCCCAATTGTTCCGTCGATTACTAAAACGATCTCGTCGGGTCCAATCTTCTTGTCAAGCGTCTTCATCTCCTTGATAAGCTTCTGCTCTTCTTTGTGGCGACCAGCTGTATCGATGATCACCAGATCACTGTTGCCGAAATGTTCCAGACCTTTACGGACTATTTTGACAGGATCATCAGTTCTTGTGTCTCCATACAGAGGTATACCGATTTTTCCAGCGAGTTGCTGGAGTTGGGCATAGGCGCCTGGGCGGTACGTGTCCGCACAGACCAAGGCAGGCTTGAAACCTCTTTTCTGGAAATATCTTGCAAGTTTGGCTGAGACCGTAGTCTTTCCCGAGCCTTGGATTCCGACCAGCATTATTACCTTCGTTTCCCCAGGTTCTATTGTAATTTTAGCTGTTCTTTCTCCCAAGAAGCGCGTTAACTCTTCATACACTACCTTTACAAGGTGTTCTCGCCTTGAGATGCCGGGGGGCACTTTTTCGCCTAGTGCTCGCGTTTCTATTCGCTTGGAGATATCAAGCACAAGCTCGAAGTTCACATCTGCTCTGAGTAAAGCTCTCTGTATGTCCCGCAGAAGCTCCTTCACAGTAGCCTCATCTACAACTGAAGCTCGGAAGACCTTTTTTAGAGCAGAACGAAGCGAAGAGCCCAATCGTTCCAGAGCCATGGGTCATCCAGACAGTAAGATATTTACCCCTTTAAATAGGTATTCGATCATATGTGGTTCCTTACCTTCTGGTGCCCGTAAGTTTTTTACACTATCAGGTTCTAGAGTTTCTAGGGATTAAATGTGAGCGAAGTTAAGATTCTAGAAAGAAAGGAGATTCCAGAAGGTGCCGTGATGCTCTTTGGCCTTCCGGATGTCGGCTTGGTAGGAGTCATAGCAGCTTCACATCTGGTTTCGGAACTTAAACTGGAAGAAGTAGCATACGTAGATTCTGAGCTTTTGCCGCCTCTGATCGTTTTGCATGAAGGATTGCCCCATTCACCAGTGAGAATTTTTGGAGACCACAACGTTCTTCTCGCCGTTTCTGAAACAGCCATACAGCTAGATACAGTGTATGCCGCCATAATGCATGCCCTGGTGGATTGGGGAATAAGCAAGAACGTCAGAATGATGCTCTCGATGAGCGGCAATCCCGTCCAGGACAGGCAAGACATTGAGGAGCTTCAAGTATTCGCCACGGCATCAAATCCAGAGATGCTTCAGATGGTTCAAGACAAAGCTGTAAAGGTGTTGAAAGAAGGATATATGGTTGGCCCTCAAGCCATTATGATGCAGTACTGTGCAAACATAGGATTTCCAGCCATCACATTGCTTGCACAGTGTTTCTTCAACTATCCAGATCCAAAGGCAGCCGCAGCACTATTGGATGAACTAGCTAAGATCACACGGATAAGAGTAGATGTTTCAAAGCTTTTGGAGAAGGGGGAAGAGATTCGGTTAAGGGCTAGAGATGTAATGAGGAGAACCCAACAGGAAATGACGAAAATGAAGAAAACGCAAGAGTATGATATTCCGTTGTATGTTTCGTAGGAGAGGACAAATGTCGGAAAAGAAGAAACGTTCAATCTTCAGCGTCATCAATGAATACTTTGGAGATCTAGATGACTGGTTTGAAAGGTTCAGAGAAGAACTAATTGAGAAACCAAGCTGGAATCGAAGATCTTGCACGATGGAACCTCTCCGCAACATTGCTGTAACTTCTAAAGAAGTGGTCATCACTGTCGACTTGCCCTATGCAAATGAAAGCGAGATCCAAGTCAAACCCTTAGGGAAAGATACGGTTGATATATCGGCCAAGATGAGAAGGAAGATTCGATTTCACGATCTTGGGATAACGCATCTCAAGGGTGAATTTCAGACACTTCAATGCCAGACACGAATTCCAGTACCTGTGTGCATGGAAACAATTCGAGTACGCTTCAAGAGAGGGATTCTAGAGATTCGCTTGCCCAGGAAACACGAACATGAAATACCAGTTAAGTGATGACTAGTCGAAGCCTCAGCGCTGGGTTTTTACTATATCCTCACAAATCAGAAGGCTCTTTTAGCATCATCGGCTTCATGGCTTATTTCATGAAAAACATCAAAATAAGTCTTGATGAAAAGGTTTAACAATAACATATGCTAACTTCCCCAAATTGGTTGGCGGGTGAAGCATATGGTAGTAGAACGAGTATTACATTTTGCAATGTTCATCCTTCTATTGGTAGGTTTATGCGGAATAGGCGCTTGGGCAAGCTATACTTATCTGAGTGATAATTTGATACTGGCAGTAGCAGGAACAGCTCTAAGCTGGGGAGTTATACTTTCCATACTGTATCTAGGTTTTAGACAACTCAATTGGATATGGTGGGGCTAGACTCGATCCAACGCTGCAGCAACAATGATCGGAAAGACTATTGTTGCGTCAGCGATAACCGTCACAGTCTTTTCTCCAGATTTGACCTTACTCCAACTGATCGCTTCTTCTAGGTTTGCGCCGCTCAAACCACCCGGTTCTGGCCGGTCCATGGTTATTTGCACAGCGCAATTCACACCCTCGCGGAAGGTGTTGGCAAACAACGTATAGTGTTTGGGCCACCCACCGCCTAGAATAATAGCTGCTGTTTTCCTCGCGTCGAAGACGATATCGGTTATCTTCGCTGTATCCAGTAAAGGGTCTACCACAAGCTTTTCTTCTTGACTGAACAGCCACATCTGAAAACCTGCAATACAGTCTGCAAGATTCGGACAGAACACTGGAACACTTCTTTCGGCAGCCCTTGCCAATATGGAGCCTGAATCTTCTACTCTTTTTCCTATTTCATTCAAGAGCTCGTACGGTGCGATTTGCCGCCTTTTGTGCTCGGGTAGTGTTTTCAGGATCTTATTCAACCATTTCTCTAGGTTCTGAAAAGCTTTTTGGGAGACGTATATGTCACCTATGCGTCCAAACCCTTTCCTTCTGAGCTTCTCATCTTCAGCCATGAAACTCCCAATATAATGGTCGAAGCCTAAGGCTTCAACCATGTCATGCACCATATTTGCTCCAGTGGAGACGATAGCATTCACAAATTCTTGATCAACAAGATATGAAATTATATTTCTTAGCCCCGCGGGCACCATTGCGCCTGCAATGGAAAGAAATACCGTGTAGTCTGGGTCTGAGAACATTTCAGCAATCAGCTCAGCGGCTTTTCCCATCCTTCCGGCGCCTAGGACGCCAGCGTCTTGCATTTCCTTAACAAGCTCATCCACAGTGATCTTTCGATGCAGCCTCATCTGTTTGACTTTCCTCAACTGTTATCCCCCAATTCGACGATCAGATAGGAACTGTAAGACCTGTTCCCAACGACAAGAAGCCTTCAAGAAAAATCACGAAAGTAAGTCAGAGAGCGTTCAAAACTCAGCTTTATGTTTCACTTGGCTCTGATGATCTTTACTCTGCCAAGTATCAGCCAATATTCGACTTCTGTGCCCGAGGTAAGTGCTGATCTCAGTTTCTCGTCCTCTGGAAAAGGAGCATCCAGATACTCATAGGTTTCTAGATCCATTATCTGGACACCGGAAGGCGTAGTTGAGAAAATCTGTCCTGCCCTTTTATCGATCATCGGCACCTCTACAGAGGAGTCTACGGGTTTCACGAAGCTTCTTTTAGCCTTGTCAAAGATGCCTATTGCAACTATTCTCGCTTTAGCTGACCCATGTTTTCCTGGTTTCGATTTTGTTATTTCCACGATGCGGCAAGGCTCGCCATCTACGATGATGTAACGTCCCTCACGCAGGGTTCCAACATCAGCGGGTTTGCTCATACAACCACCTACTCGGAGTCTCCTTCAGTCACAGCAATTTTAAACAACACTCATATATAGATTAAGGTGTCGCTACTAGTCAGAAAGTGACAGGATGTTAAAAACCGCAGGTCTCGTTGCTCGCTTCGACGAAAAAGCAGCTATAGAACTCGTACAGGACCTAGCTAGATATCTGAAAGATAAAGGATTGAAGGTGTACATAGAAGACACATTAGCGAAGAAAATAGACACTGACGAAAACTGTGTCCCTTTGAGTCGCATGAAGACTGGTCTTGTGATAACCATCGGTGGAGATGGAACAATTCTAAGGACCTGCGTCTCAATTCCCAAGCCTGAACCACCTTTGCTGGCCATAAATATAGGTGTTCGAGGTTTTTTGACTGAAGTGGAACCGGAACACGCATTTGAAGCTGTCGACAAGTGTCTAAACGACGACTTCAATCTAGAAAAATGCATGAAACTGGCTATCACCTCACAAGACATACGATTCCCAGACGCTTTGAACGAGGTTCTAATCACAGCTGATGAACCAGCGAAGCTGCTCTACACGCGAATCAAAAAAGATAGAGACAGAATTCTCAACTGTCAAGCGGACGGACTAATGGTGGCAACGCAGACGGGCTCTACAGGTTATTCCCTCTCAGCTGGAGGACCTGTCCTAGACCCGAATGTTGATGCTTTTGTTTTGACGCCTGTATGTGCTCTGACCGTCTTTCGTTCGATTGTTTTTCCGGCAGACTCGAGCCTTACGGTTGAAGTTCTCAGACCAAGAAAAGTTCTAGTAGTGATTGATGGGCAATACCGCAAACTCTTAGATTCTGACCGTGCAAGCATAACAATCACACGTTCTACAAATGTAACGTCATTTGTAAGGTTTAGAGAGAACTTCTATCGTCGATTACGAGATAGGTTACTCTTCAAAGGACTGAGAGGCGAAATCTAACGGGCAACTCTGAAAAAAGAGTGATAATCCTAGATACATCAGCTTTTGTGGCTGGTTTTGACCCATTCTCTAGTAAGGAAGAACTATTTACTGTTGCTGCCGTCAAGAAGGAAATTCTGGAAGACTCTACGGCATGGGTCAGATTTGAGACAGCAGCCGACACTGGTAGACTAAAGGTGAGGACCCCAGAAGAAGACTTCGTCTGCAAGGTTAAAAAGTCAGCAACTCTCGTCGGAGATTCATTCTTTCTGTCAAATGTAGATCAGCAAGTCCTTGCCTTGGCCCTCCAACTTAAGACACAAGGTTTTTCGCCATTGATAGCGACGGATGACTACTCCATACAGAATGTTGCTGACCAGATGGACGTAGAATTTGCTTCGCTGGCTACGTTTGGCATCCGCTTCCGTCTTCAATGGAAAAGGTACTGCCCAGCATGCCACAAGAGGTATCCAGCAAACTATGGATCCAACAAATGCAGCGTATGTGATACCGAATTGAAAAGGAAACCATTGAAGAGAAAACTGCTCGACCGATAAAAGTGGCCAAAACTAATAGCTGAAGCTTTTCATTAAATGAAGAAGTGGCAACGCATGAGTGTGATTGAAAGAAGAACTAGATATTTCGAAACGGCAGGCAAACACAACACCGATACTCTCCTAAAGATCGTGAAAGATTACATCGAGAAGGAAAATATATTGGACGTCGTAGTTGCTTCTACTACCGGGGAAACCGGTGTAAAAGCATCCAAAGTCTTCAAAGAATGCAATGTTGTTATAGTCACACATCACTTCGGCTTTCGTGAACCAGGCAAGATCGAGCTTACTGACAAATGCAGAACAGAAATTCTGGCCAATGGCGCGAAAATCTTCACAGGCACCCATGCCCTAAGCAGTGTAGAAAGGGCTATACGTAAGAATTTTGGCTCAATCCAACCATTAGAGATAATCGCCAACACTCTGAGACTGTTTGGAGAAGGTGTAAAGGTGTGTGTGGAGATCGCTTTGATGGCTGTGGACGCAGGACTAGTCGCAGCAGACAGAGACTTGGTAACAGTGGCAGGAACGGGCAAGGGTGCCGATACAGCTCTTCGCATACGACCAGCAAATACCAGGACGTTCTTCGATCTGAAAATAAAGGAAGTCATCGCAAAACCACAAGCCTTCTAGAGCTGTAATAGAATCGCCTCATTCAGAGATGCGGGTCTTTCCAAACGCAGCGCTTAAAATCTTAAGTGATAGAGTACCGAAGAAAAATGGAAGTCGACGAGAAAAGCGCGGGCGACGAGAAGGATATCTGCTTGTTAGTGCTGATGATGATATTGTTTCGCCCCTTATTCTGCGCGCGCGTTATCATTGTTTTGAACCTCGATCATATGTATCTTGCTTCGAAATGTTCAGTATATGACCTAAAATCCAGATCAGATTCTTACTCGAGCCCTCTTGGAAGCTTGATAGATTTCTTAATTGCGTGTCAAAACGCGGCTATGCTTCATCATTGTCACGCTTACTGAAATAGATTATATCACCATGTTCCGTATAGCCACATTCTTTAAACAATTCCTTTGAAGCTACGTTAAAGTCCTCGACTAGTGCACAGAAGATATTAATTCCCCGTTTTCTCAGCTTTTTCTCTGATTCTGCAATTAAGGCCTTGGCGATTCCTTTATGTCTATGTTCTGGATGCACAGACAGACGGTTGATCCAACCTTTTCGCTGGTCACAGCTTATAATTACGACACCTACAAGCTCGTCGCCTTCAAAGGCTCCCAAAAAAAATTCGGAGTCCTTACTCATCTGCACTTCAATTGCTTCTGCGCTATCTCTCCCTTTACATTTGAATGGTAACTTCGCCTTTTTCCAGAGTCCCACAATGCGCTTGTAATCGTCTATCGTCAGCTGTCTGATTTCCACTGCAGACACGCTGGCAGATCTAGTTCTGCTTCGCCACTTGTCTTGTTACGTCTCCGACTATCTCAAGTGCCGAATCCACAAGATCGGTTGATATGTTGAGTGGAGGCGCCACTCTGATTGTGGAGACCCCGCATGTGATTATGGCAACTCCTCGTCGCCAAGATCTTGTCATGATCTCCATGGCTTTCTTAGGCGCTGGTTTCTTGGTATCTTTATCTTCTACGATTTCAACACCTATCATCAATCCTTTGCCTCTTACATCACCCATGATTTCGTTTTGATCTCTCAACTCTTCAAGCCTCTTCATGATGTAGATGCCTTGCTTGTTCGCGTTCTCCAGAAGATGTTCTTCATTTATGATATCGATAACCTCGCTAGCTGCTACACACGAGATGGGGTTGCCTCCGAAAGTGCTGGCGTGAGAACCGCCCACCCAATCCATAACCTTGGACTTGGCGACTGTCGCCCCTAAAGGTAGCCCAGAGGCCAATGCCTTTGCACAACACAAAATGTCCGGTTCAACGTTCCAGTGTTCAATAGCGAACCATTTTCCTGTTCTACCCATACCTGACTGCACTTCATCATCTATAAGTAGCAAACCATGTTTATCGGCTAGCCTCTTTAGACGTTGGAAATATCCTGGGGGTGGAACGACATATCCACCTTCTCCTTGGATAGGTTCAAAGAGTAAGGCAGCCACATTTTCAGGGGGCACGTACTTCTGTAGGATAAATTCATCGATGAAGTCTACACACCAGTAATGACAGTCGGGATAGGTCGACTTGAATGGACATCTGTAACAATAGGGGTATGGAGTGTGAATGACTCCGGGCATCAATGGGAAGAAGTACCGCCGCTGTGTTGGTTTGCTTGCTGTAAAGGAAAGAGCTCCAACTGTCCGCCCATGAAAAGCACCGATGAATGCAATAAACTGTTGTTTACGGGTGTGCCATTTGGCGACTTTGACAGCCGCCTCAATAGACTCTGCTCCGCTGTTGCCGAAATAGACCTTCTTATCGAAGTTTCCAGGCGAGATTTCGACAAGCTTCTCTGCAAGATTAACCACTTCAGAGTAATAGAAGTCCGTGTTTGAATAGTGCAAGAACCGATTGCACTGATTTTTTATGGCTGCAACGACTCTAGGGTGATTGTGGCCAACGTTTAAGCATACTAGGCCGGAATTGAGGTCAATATATTCGTTTCCGTCTACATCTTTTACTATTGAGCCTTTCCCAGACTGAACCACAAGTGGGTAGAAGCGCACGTAAGAAGGTGAGATTAGGTTCTCATCCTTCTTGACAAGTTCTCTGGCTATAGGTCCAGGTGGAGTAACAACTATTTTCGGATAAACGCTCATCCAATCCCACCGTTGAGACTATCGATTAGAAGAGACGATTTTATATAGCTATCTGAACCCTTGCATCAGAAACTACGTAGGTTTGCCTTTTTGGTATACTATGAATCTTCCTGTTGCGACAGGTTCTACTTCAATAAAGTACAATGCTTAGGGCTTGGATATTGTTAACTCGATTGTTGAAACATTTCTGGTTTCTCCCTCGACTCTTGCAACCTGCTCTGTGCCTATAGAGATGCTTTGCACTTGCGCATCTTTCACGAAGACTCGCCTCAGCAGCTCCGCCGTGTCCACTGCTCTGCTGATCGCCCTTCCCCTAGCCTTTAAGACCACTTTTTTAACGCCCGAGTTGAAAAAAGTTAGGCAGGCAACTACATAGTTCATTACTGGTTTACTTCCAATGTACACGGTATTCCTGTCAACCTCCTTTCTCTCAGGAGCTCTTTTTGGTCTCTTTTCTGGCGCTTCTTTGGTAGGTTTCTCTGCCTGTTCTCGCTTTGTTTCGCCCTCTGGCATATCAATTCCTCATTAACATAAGTCGACTTACGAGATTGTGTGAAGTAAATTGTATGAGGAATCTCAACACTCTTATGTCTTTCCGTTTTGCGCTAGCTAATACACACTGCAGTTTGCGTGTTTGACATATCTTTTCCAGTCTTCATCTATCCAGCCTTGAATCCTCTCAACATCTTCTTCTGACAATGTGCGGAATCTGCCTTGCATAGACAAGTATTCCTCAACTGACTTCCGTCTTTTCTTATCGATCAACTTGTCGCTTGGCGGATTCAGTTTGAATTCACCGTTCTCAATCTCGAACAATGCCCATACTCCAGCCTGCACTGCAAGCCGGCCTATCTCAACAGTCTTGCTTGCATCATAACGCCATCCTGTGGAACACGGGGTCAGCACATGAAAGAATCTGGTACCTTCAATCTCCTTGGCCTTTCTAAGCTTTCTTATGAAGTCTATTGGATAGGATGGGCAAGCAGTTGCCACATAAGGCACTCTGTGGGCCGCCATGATGAAAGCCATATCTTTCTTACGCTCTCTTTTGCCTGTCGGAGTTGTGGTTGTCCATGCACCATAAGGAGTAGCCCCGCTTCTCTGTACTCCTGTGTTCCCGTATGCTTCGTTATCATAGCAAATGTAGATGAAGTCTGTACCTCTTTCAGCCGCCCCAGACAAAGCTTGGATGCCGATGTCAAAGGTTCCACCATCACCAGCCCAGCCTATAACCGTAACCNNCTCGCCTGCGTAACGCTGCAACTACACCGGACGCAGTCGCTGCTGTTGCCTCAAATATCACGTTTTGAACAGGCACTTCGAAAGATGTGTATGGAAACGGTCCTGGAATAACTGAAGAGCAACAGGCTGGAACAACCAAGATTACCTTGTTTCCCAAAGCCTTAAAGAGCAACCGCAAGGCAATAGTTGCACCACAACCAGCACAAGCGATATGACCTTTAAGTAGATACTCCTCCGTTGAGAGTTCTTTTACCGAAACCATCATTTTCACTCCTTCAAATCGACCCAAACACTTTCCTTTTCAACTCTACCTGCGTGTAGCCATTGCCATGATTTCCTGACGATTCTTTCGATCGTCTCCGCAGTCACGTCTCTCCCACCCAAGCCTGCGATAAAGCTTGAGATCAAAGGTCGGTCTTTCTGACCGTAGAGCGACGCCTTGATTTCCTCAGCTAGAAAACCACCCATCCCGAAGGATATGGCACGGTCGATTATCACAAGCATCTGCACGCGCCCAGCCAGCTTTCTGATCTCTTCTTTTGGGAATGGACGGAAAACCCGAATTCTAGCAGTACCGACGTTTAGGCCTTCCTTGCGCAGATTGTCCACTGCCAGTTTGGCTTCGCTCGCTATTGTGCCCATAGCCAACAATATGAGATCTGCGTCTTCACACCTGTATTTCTCAATTAGTCCTCCATGTTGGAGACCAAAGTACTTGCCATATTCTTCGTCGATCTTTGGAATGAGTTGTTTGGCGTTCTCCATGGCTTCTTGCATCATGCAACGAAGCTCCATATACCAATCCGGCGTAACTATATTCCCGTGAGAGAGCGGATTGTTGACGTCCAAGAACCATTTAGGTTTGTAAGGTGGAAGAAAATCATCAATCGCATCTTGGTTTGGAATTTCTATAGGCATATATGTGTGTGACAGAATGAAGGCTTCAAGGCAGACCATAGCTGGCAATAGGACCCGTTCATTCTCACAAAGCTTATAGGCTTGAATGATGGTGTCAAACACTTCTTGGTTGTCAGCACAATAAAACTGAATCCATCCAGTATCCCGTTGGGACAAAGAATCAGTATAATCGGCCCATATATTCCAGCCAGGCCCCAACGATCGGTTAACTACCGGCATCACTATTGGCAGTCGTGAACCAGACGCCCAATGTAAAGGTTCATGCATAAGCACCAAACCGTGAGCCGCGGTCGCTGTAAACGTTCTGACTCCAGCTGCTGCGGCCCCGATGCAGGCCGCCATGGCGCTATGCTCAGATTCCACACGAATGTATTCAGCGTCCAACTCTCCGCCTTCAACCAACTCAGCTATTCTTTCCACGATTGATGTTTGAGGCGTTATCGGATATGCAGCAATTACTTGTACCCTCGCAGCTTTTGCTGCATATGCGGCAATATGATTTGCCGTATCAATTATCGTCTTTGCCATCCTACTCTTCCTCCCGGTGCATACGTATGGCCTTGACGGGACACTCGTTAGCACATACACCACAACCTTTACAGTAGTCATAATCTATTTCCGGCGAATCATCCTCTTTCCGCATGATTGCTCCGTCTGGGCAGTAGATCCAGCAAAGCGTGCATCGTGAGCATTTAGAATAATCCACCTCAGGACGAAAAGTCCTCCAGAAACCCGTCTTGCCTGAGACTCCAACTTTTGGATAGGACAGGGTTGTGATGGGCATCTCTTTTCGATCTTCAAACAAGACTAGTCGACCTCACCATCCCCTTTTCAGACGTTCGTAAGCGAGTCCCGCTGCTCTTGCGTTCTTCTCTCTTACATTTCCAGACCATGTCTTTTCTATCGCTTTCAGAACACTCTCCAATTCGACTTCACCCGTTGCTTTTGCAAATCCACCTAAGATTGAGGTGTTCACAACGGGCAACCCAGCAACAAGCAAATCCAGTTCGAGCGCGATTCCTGTTGCATCAACTGCGGCGACCCGCCATTCTCCCGTATCTATTTCCGTGGGATTTTTGGTTGTGTTCATGAGGATTACGCCGTCTCCTTTCAAGCCCTTGGTTATATCCACAATCTTGTGTAGACTAGAGTCGAGCACTATCACATAGTCTGGATTGTAGACCTGGCTGTGAACAAGTATAGGTCCATTGCTGATTCTTGCGAAAGCTTTCACAGGAGCCCCTCGCCTTTCCGCTCCAAAGTATGGGAAAGCCTGAACCCATCTTCCCTCAAGGAAAGCGGCGTGAGCCAACAACTGAGCTGCAGTGACAGCTCCTTGCCCACCACGTCCGTGGATCCTGATCTCCTTTGACAAAGAATCTTCCTTCCACTAAGAGAGCAAAGTGAACTTTTTTCCACCTTATTAGCATTGTCTTACAATACGTCAGAAACTATTGAGCAACACGCGGCCACAACCCAAGTTGTGATTTGATCCAAAGTTGTAGAAGAGTTGGAATTAGCATGCTTTCTGGAGCACGCCCCAGTTCCAGATTTCTTGAACCATCAAAAGCATTGCAGGCAAGTCCAACTGCATCTCTTTGCATTCGGAAAGGCCATCCAAGCAAGAATAGAAGGTTACATAGAGAGGACAAGTTGATAAAATAGGTGCAACTGTGTCTCTGTGTCTTTTGGTCGTGCTGCAGCAGTGACTTATTTCGTGATCAGCACCCGTTTCGGTGATTTGACATGGAACACTTGCGCACTTAGATCTCAGACGAGTAAACTTCGGACTTTGTTTACAGTTCTACACAGATTGTGCTGTCGAAACGCCTATTAGCGCGCGCCAAAAGATCGCCCTGAAGCCCATAAGTTCAATATAAAAGGAGTGTGGAAAAAACCATCAAAACTAGACCAGCTGCCCCAAAGACTGGAATAATGATCCGTTTCGCCCTTTCAACTGCCATGTCCGCCAAAAGACATAGGGCTTTCACTCTCTCTTCTCCAATGACTTTTACGTTTCGAACCGTTACCCTTCCAGTAATAACTTTCGCAGGCTCTAGATTAGAAATCGCCGCAAATGCGGCGGCGTTGATGTAGTCAACAAGTCTCTCATGGTTTATGACCTCGCCTATCGGATTATATCCNNCCGCCAGGACCCATCCCCTCCTTAATGCCGAACTCCTCTGGCAAGACACTACTGGCACCAATCTCAAAAGGAAAACAAGCCAAATGCTTCGCCTGCTCGAGACAATCAGTTGCAGCTCTGTGTATAGCGCTCAAAGCATCTTCTACATTGGTTGTTCCATCTATGCTATTGTGTGCGTTGACAACCATACAGTCTTCAAATCCTGCCTCTTCTGTTAGTCCACGGACAAAGGACCCCAATTCTTGAGGAAAGTCTTCTGTGGTCTCAGGGGCCAATGTTAACGAAACGAAGGCAGACTTTCCAAAGATTTGACAGCATACAGTGGCTAGATCATTGGTAACCTTGACAAATGGAGTGGCACTCGTCTCAGAAGCCCTGAATCTCGCAGATTTGACAACTTCGTCGATTACCTTTTGGCTTTGGCTCTGGGAAACCAGGTCAAGCTCATGACCTAGCAAACCGTGCGGTACTCCGACAACACAACCAAGCTCTTTTTCTAGAGCAGCTTTTAGGAGAGACGGTAGAAGGCTGCTTCCTACGTTCTTGAAAGGGCCAGGATGCACCGAGGGCACAACTATGACTGCCTTGGGTTTAGAGGCCTCAAACTTTATCAAAGAAATGTCAACATCCTGCTCTTCTCCCAACTTTTCAAGAAGCTCTTCGAAAGGCGCGTTCAAGCCCACTATCCAATTGAGTAGGAAGGCCTTGAAAAATGATAGCGAAGGAATCCTAAGAGTTCCTGTGCCTACGCGGTTTATCAGATAGATGAAAAAATGGTTTGATACGATGCTCACTACTGACGAGACAATCAGATATGGGTAAATGGCCAAGACAAAAGAATTACTAATGGTCTTCCAAAGGATCAGAAAGGGAATTGCAGTAAGCAGGGGTTGAAGGAGAGACGCCACCAGAAGCCGTGAATAACCAGCCGAAGAAGTGGAGTGAAAGACGGTCAGACGCAGGATCAGGACTGCTGAGAACCCTATTAGACAAAGCCTTAACCACCAAGACAGCCCAAACAAACTTGACAGCCCCAAGCCTGTAAGGACGAATGAAAACCAGAAAATCAAGCTGAAAAAGGAGAGAGCAGCAGTTCTTCTGAAATCATAGATGGGATCTAGCTTCAATATAATCATACTTACAAAATAGTCGAGAATCAGATTCGCTAGCAATAAAGGAACGCCAACCATCAATCCATAGCGCAACACAGTAGGAAAAGGAAACAGAGTAATCGTCGAGAGCATTGTTCCGATGATGCAGGACGAAGCTAGGAGGAAGATCACCTTCATATATGAAGGCAGCCCAAACAATGAGGAGTAGCGTCTAACTGCTCTATCTATGAACTGGTCAAGCGATTCTTCAGCAGTCAAACACACCATCTCAGATGCAGTCTATCAGAGAATTATTAAAATATTAATTGTTGCGAAATCGGCACAATGATCATACAGTGACATACACTCAGGGTATCCTGCATCAAGGGCTTTAATAGTTTTTACACAAAAACTGAAAAAACTGAAAGACCGGATGAGAAAAGAGGATAGCCTTCATATCGTTCTGATGTTGCACAAGAAGGACAAGTGTTTTATTCTCTGATACCTTACTTATGTTCTTGCGAGACCTATGCCTGAGCAGAGTCTACCTCCAACAATATTTCATATGCTAGAAAGGAATCTGGGCAAGAATATACGGGTAATCTTGGATTCTGCTTACGGCTTTGAGGGAAAGTTGGCAGCTGTGACGCGCGAACCTGCTGGAATATGGTTGTCAGACGCAGATGCAGTCACGATGCGTGCTACCATCGCGCAGCCCATCCCACAGGTTACGAGTAGAGAGGATAGAAGTGAGATATTCGTCCACCTCAATTCCGTCCAGCGAATAGAAGTTTTACACCAAGCGGCACGTCGTTAGAGTTCTCAATCTAGAAGAACACGTGCGCCAGTACACAGATCACAATCAGCATCACAGCGAAAAACATCAGGATTTCGGGTCTGACTTTGACTCCTTCAGTTTCCTCTTCGAAGAACCTAAGCAGTCCAGCGCTTGCAGCGGGCATCGGACCTTCACTTCTTCTTTTTCTCCGGCTCACTCTGTCGAACTCCTCTAGTATTGATTAGATAATATCTTCTCCGGATTATTAGTATTGCCCTTCAAAGGGTTTTTATCCCTGACCCAAGATACTCTCGTGCAAGAGCGTATAGGTATGATTGTTCCTAGGGACGAATATCTTAACGTGTTCAGTCTTCTTCAAAGGCATCACGAATTGTTTCAGAAATGCATCCCGCTAATAGCTAGTGAGAACGTTCAGAGCCCAGCAGTCCGGGAGGCCTTAGTTACAGATTTCGGAAGTCGATATGCAGAGGGTTGGCCTGGTGAACGGGTATACGCTGGTTGTCAGTTTATAGATCAGGTAGAGTTCAGATGCATCAAACTCATGAAAGAGCTCTTCAACGCAGAATTTGTGGATGTCAGACCCATCTCGGGTGTTGTGGCAAACCTAGTCCTTTATACTGCCTTCACCGAACCAGGCGACACTATGATGGCGCTTTCAATCCCAGCAGGAGGGCACATCACAATGGGAAAGAAGAAGTTGGGAGGCACAGCTGGCGCGGTTCATGGTCTAGTAGTTGAGTATCTGCCCTTAGACTATAAAGAATTGAATATGAATATTGACGTTGACCGTGCAAAGAGAAGAATCGAGAGGCTGGAAAAGGAGGGCAGACTGCTAAAGCTCGTGATGTTTGGAGCAAGTGTATTCCCATTTCCCCACCCTGTCAAAGAGTTGGCCGATGCAATCCATTCGGCAGGGGCTACTGTAGGGTACGACGCGGCACACGTAGCAGGGTTGATTGCGGGGAATCAGTTTCAGGATCCTCTGAGTGAAGGAGCTGACGTGGTAAGTCTAAGCACTCACAAGACGTTTTTTGGACCCCAACATGGCGGAGTTCTATCTTATGACAAACATGCCGAAAGGATAAAGCAAGCGACCTTTCCCGGAATGGTCAGTAATCATCATCTGCACGCTGTGGCTGGGCTAACCATTGCCTGCACGGAGTTGTTGGAGTTTGGGAAGGAGTATGCAGACCAAGTAGTTAGGAACTCGAAGGCTTTGGGTCAAGCACTGTACGAGAAAGGGTTCAAGGTCTTAGCAGAACATAAGGGCTTCACACAGTCGCACGTAATCTTGATAGACATATCAGAACTCGGTGATGGCGGAACAATTGAAGAAACCTTAGAGAAGGCGGACATCATAATCAACCGGAACTTGCTGCCATGGGATATTAAAGAAGGGAGGCATTTCATGCATCCGGGGGGCATAAGGCTTGGCGTCTCAGAAGTTACAAGGCTAGGAATGAAAGAATCGGAAATGGCTGATATCGCGGAATTTATTGAACGAGTCGTAATCAACAGAGACTCTGTGGAAAAGGTGAAGGAAGATGTGGCTGAATTCAGGAAAGACTACCAAAGAGTGCACTACTGCTTTGAGAATACAGCAGAAGCCTACAAGTATGTGAAGATCCGATGAAATTCGCAAAACAATCATGAACCCCTAGAACAGTGTGCGAACCAAAGCCCAGACATCATCACCACGAATCCATTTCCTCAACATATACCGCGGAAGGAAAGGTTTCAGTGTAATCCATGTATTGGAAGGAATAAAAAGGACTAGCTCGACTAAGAATCTCTGTACTGTCTGTGTTAGTAGTTAAATCTGCATCCGAATATCTGAGGACCTGGTTTCCACGCGCGGCGCGAGAAGTCAACGAATAGATTGATGTGGCCAAGATTTGTGAATCCCCTTCTGTACAGAAATCTTATTGATTCAATGTTCCGCGCTACTGGCGTTACGTTGAGATACTTCATTCCGCTTTTCCGGGTCTCACGAAGGATTGTCTCGATGAGCCTTGTTCCTATGCCTCTATGACGATAGTTCTCGCTAACCACTAAAGGCTCTATCTCCGCTTCTTCTCCTTTCAACTCAAGTCCTACGAGCCCAACCACTTTAGAGTCATGGACAGCCACCCAAAGATGATCGGGACCGACCTTGGCCAGATGCTTATCAAAGTACACTCCGAGGTGTTCTCCGCCAATCGATGAGTCTTCGTAGATCTTACGATGCCACTCAGTCAGCTCTCCCCAAAGCCCCTGACATTGCTCCCTGTCTTCTTCCCTATACTGCCGGACAACCAAGGATAGTGCCATGACTACACCTACGTAAGGTTTAGATTATTGCCTATCTTAAATGTTACCCACTCGTTCTCTATTGGAAGGAAAAGCGGATGCAAGTACACGAGTTCCAGAAGATGATGAGACATATCTATTCACAGAGAGATTCGGCCCCAGGTCTGGAAGGGACTTATGATTGGCTTGTAGACGAGGTACAGGAACTTGGAGAGGCTCTAAAAACTCATAATAAGAGAGCTTTGGAAAACGAGTTCGCAGATGTGATCGCTTGGCTAGCTTCCCTCGCCAATGTTGCCAACGTAGATCTGGAAAGGGCAGCCCTGAGCAAATATCACAATAAATGCCCGAAATGCGAACATTCACCATGTCAGTGCGTCTTCTAGATGTTTCCACTCTCTGCACCTTTTACTCGCGTGAGATATTTGCAAGGGCAAACACTATCTGCCCCTCTGGAACTTGGGGAGAGAGGGAGTAATAAGAGATTGTGAGGGTCCGAATCCTAGTGCATCCCCAATGGGCTCCAAGAAGCAGCTTGCCGCTCAGTGTCTCTTTCCAAGGAGAAGAATAGATTCACCACGGCAGCCTCTTTTGTCCGAAACCTGTGGATCTCCAGACTGCTGGTCTCCTTCCTTTTCTCTCGACTATTTCCCGCGATTCTAGAAGGATCAAGTGATGAAGGACTACTCTATAAGTCAGATTCGTTCCCTCTACGACCGTTCTTGTGTCAGCTGCACCTTTCTCCAAGACGTTCAGTATATAGGTTCTAGCCTTCAAGCCAGGCTTCACGTTTCTGAAGTCAGCCAAGTAAGCGTTGGGATGAAAGGCCACCTCCGCCACTCCAAAACCAGTATGCAAAGCTATATAGAAAAGTTTTCGATTCTAAACGAAATCCACGAGGCTGACCTGTCTGGATCCACCATTTTCAAAGAGAGCAGCAACCTCTTCCCTCACCAACATAATCCTCTGAGAATAATACTTTGGCAATTCATACTCTTCAACAAGCTTTTGTGCCGCATCTAGATATTTCTCTATACCCCCCCTATAGACTGTCAAGGTCAACGCGCCCCCACATCTGGAACACTCGCCATGCAAAGGTAGGCGTCGATAATGCCTGTTGCAAGACTTGCATCTAAAGCCCTGTGTGGAAAATGCCCGAAGGTTCCCAGCAATATCACGTATGAAATGGGTGGTCAGGACTTTCAATGCTACCTTCTTGACGTCCACAGCCTCGATCTTCTCGGCGAGTTCCAACTGACCCCTCAGCTTCTCAACCATAGTCTTCAAGCGCTTGTAGGAGCTTTGGGTATTTCCTAGATTAATATCCGAGACAGGCGTCGTATAGCCGAACCCTTCAAACTGAGCCTCGGTTCCCAGTCTATACTCAATCAGGTCTATAAGGTGACTCACGTGCCTAGCTTCGCTATTCTCCCAGGTCTTTTCATAGAACTCAACAGGATAGGCGCTAGCCACATCCACATCGTGCGCCTGCCTCTGCACCTCCTGCGTGTTGACGACTGGAACCAGAAGCAGAGGAGCATCCATAATTCCACCAATTTGAGCAGGAAGGTACTTCCGAGAGAAATTTAGCAATGTATCAAGACCAAGCATTAACGCATCCTCATCACCATCACAATCTCGCCGCTTCGCAGAATGCCAAACAGGGTGGGCATAGCAAACGCTTAAGCTTGTGAAGCCTATGATGCGACCCAAGATACCGACTGAAGTATGTGGAGCCAAGCCAATCACCAAACACCCAGTGAGATGTTGCCCGTCGCTAACATTGTAGTAAGATGGAAGACCATAGACTTTCGTCAGGAGCTCATCAACAAATTTCGCTACACGTACGAAATAGTCTGCACATCTTCTTGGAACTACAATATCCTGAATCTTTAGTTCGCATATCTGGCTTGAATCTGTGAGAGCCGCCCCTTTGATATCGGAAGAGTATCCCAGTTGCTTGAGTCTCTCAACTGACACGCCTATCTCTGAAGGCCTGAAATGTGTCAGAGGAGCATTCGTAGCATCAAAACGAATTGTCCCATCCTTGTAAACAGACAGATCATATCTAGCACGCAAAACGCCTTTCTCAATGCTCTCTGGAGTCTTTGATTCGTTGATAAGGCCTTTCACACCTTTCAGAACCTTCGGTATGGAACAGTTTAAAAGACTGCAGGCATTTTCAAGAAGCTCTTTGAAGTCAATTGTCTGCTTTCCATATGATTGAGTGGAGACCCTGCAGACTCGACATAAATCTCCTTTTGAGCTTTTACCACATCGGGAACATATACGTTCAACTGCTGTTCCAGAACCACAAGCTTCACATCTGAGCTTAAAGGTATGTGATTTGCATACTGGGCACGTGCGGTTAACAACCTCTACTGGTACTGCCTCTCTTCTGGCTGCTTCTACAATGTTTCTGCGAGACCCCCCAGCCATGCCTACAGGAAACAACACATGCACAAGCGGCGTCATCTGGCGTCTCTTAGCTTTCTCAGGCCGTCCCATACGCGCCCCAACAAAGGCGGGCGCCTTGTCCATAAGCTTCACTCCAGAGAGTATTGAAATAGCTTCCAAGACAGACTCACTAGAATAAGGATCTACGTCTGAAACGTTATGGCCTAAACAAAGGGCAAATGCCCAGGCCTCATCTCCCTTAATAACGATCTTGTCATCCTCCAGAATATGGGGCAAATATATTTTCTCTAAAGACCTCTTTATAGAAGGCTTTGCATTTCCTGCAACTCTGCGGATAACGCCGCCCTCTTTGTCAATCTCACAATTGGCAAGCCAAACTCTCAATTCTATAAGTTCCTCAATTGAGTGAAGATTAGACCAGAAGAACGT
>JABAOC010001788.1_pt1 | contig 32051 bp, 31 predicted proteins | sample 7062161 | NCBI WGS metagenome assembly JABAOC01 (sample SAMN14538625, study PRJNA623070) | marine sediment metagenome | biome: marine biome [ENVO:00000428]; feature: marine pelagic biome [ENVO:01000023]; material: deep marine sediment [ENVO:00002113] | place: India: Gulf of Khambhat ... | reverse complement strand
CCCTCGATTTTGTCGCGGTTCGATTCGGACACGCTGAACGAAGATCGCCTGGCGTCGAAACCTGTGGGCTTGACCACGCGGTCGGGGGGCAGGGCCGGCACCCGTTTGCCAACAGACGAGCGGTTCACCTGACAGCAGCGATGAACGCCACGTCATCATCAATGAAGGACCGTACTGATGCGCTCTCCCTCGCAGCGACCCGAAGCAATCCCTCGGCCTTGAGCCACCACTCAGCACCAGTCCTGGTGAACCTCGGCTTGTGCTGATAGACGAGGAGCACGTCCCCGTGGCTCACGTACTCGTAGACGACGCTCAGCTCCTTCACTCCCACATACTCTGGACGCGGGTATCGTGCGGTGGTTATGCCGGTATCCGGGTCCAACAGGACCAACCTGGGATCACTGAGCGCCGCCAGCCTCGCCAGCACTTTGCGGAAGTAGGCAGCCCGATAGGGGCCGAAGCCTTCGCCCCAGAAGCCCTCTTCCACCACATCCACTCCGAAACCGAAGTTGCAGTGCGCCGGAAGAGTGCTGACTCTCCGGAGATCGCGAACGCCGATTCGCCGTTCTCCATCGAAGAATGCCTTGATCGCCGGATGGCAGTAGAGCGGTTCGTGGCGCGTCGAGCCCTGGGTGTCAGGCTTGTCTGGGCGAAGCATCGCAACCTGCAGTACGTTCCTGACCTTATGACCGGCAGCCAATTGGGCGATCACGCTCCACTTGCTTACATCGCGTGAGTCGCCGTAGAACTGCTCCCTCATCGTCGCCACGTGCTCCTTGTATAAGCCAGCAGGCCATTGCGTCCGCACACAGCTCAGCGCCTGTTGCTTCCAGCTTTCGTCGGGGAGCGACTTCCCCCCTCCTCATGACACCGATGCTGTTATCCGCTCGTGGGGGCCGCGACGACCGAACCAGGGAGTGCCTCGGGTCATGCCCTCGAGGCCGCGGCGATTGGTCATCGGCTGACGACTCCGACACTTCGAGCCTCCGTCTGATGGGTATCCAGTGGACGACAGCGGCGTCATGCGCTGTGACACCGCCGATCCTCTGGCGCTACCCTTCTCCCGTCTCGCCGTCAGCCTTCCTAATGATGAAGAACTCACGAGCGCCATCACTCTCTACCCGATGAACGACCGACTTGCAGACGTACTCTTCGACCTCTGATAGCACTCGGCTCGATCCGAGGACTTGCTTTGCAGCCTTCTCATCGCAGTCAAAGCTCTGAAGGTGAGGCCCTCGACCCTCGGGATTGCGGGGGTCCCTTGCCATCAGTATCCTCATCCTCCGCACCTCGCGATCAGCATCACCGCGTACAGTCTTTTCGTCGGGTACCTGGCCGGGCGGGTACTGCATCGTGGCCTTTGTGTGGAAGAGGTCGAGAGCCACCATTGGCATACCGTGCTTGAACCTGAGGTAGGACTCGTACCATTTCCTGCCCGATTGTGACTTCAGGTGATCCAGCACAGCGCGCACCACCCGTTGGAGGTTCGTGGCCGTCTGAGTGACCAGCCCATAGTCGCCATCCGGTGCGTCTGGGAAGAGTACACGCCACTCTTTCTTCCCCGGCCGCCTTGCGAGTCGCATCGCTCGAGAAGACCCCAAACGCTTCACTACGGAGCAGCGCAAGGCCAAGCGCCGGAATCGCGTCTTCATTGATGTCGCTCGGAACGCCTACGCGCAGACAGCCGTTGCGCTCTACTCGGTCCGCGCCCGCGAGCGACCCTATGTCGCGACTCCGCTCGACTGGAAGGAGGTGAACGATGCCGGCCTGAAGGCGACTGGCTACACGATCCGTAACATCTTTCGCCGGCTCGGTCAGCGGGAGGACCCTTGGCGCGATATGAATAAGTACGCGGGCTCGATACAGGCCGCGCGGGAGAAGGTAAACCGACTCATCTCTGATCAGTGAGCTCCTGGTTGCGTCACATGTGTCTGGCCCAGACAATAAGGCTGCCTGTGTTGATAGGAGGTTCCCGACGTTTTGGCGTATTCTTGCCATAGGGCAGGAGGCCACCGAAGGATCAAGGTATGACTCGCAATCAGTGATCTTCGGCCCTCCATAAGCCCGGGGCGGGGTATGGTGAGCAGAGAGGCTGGCGAGCAGATTCAGGGTACCGTGGTTCGCGTGCGCGGGAGCGTCGTAGATGTGCGATTCCCGCGGCGCCTGCCGCCGATCAACCGCAAGCTTGTGGCGGCCGAAGATGGGCAGGTCGTCATTGAAGTCGTCAATCACCTGGACTCTCAGACGGTACGCGGCATTGCCCTCGCCTCGACGCAGGGCCTAAGCCGGGGCGTAGCGATCGTAGACACTGCTGAATCCCTTACCGTTCCCATCGGCAAGCGCCTCCTGGGCCGAATGTTCAACGTATTCGGACAGACCATTGATGACGGCGATCGGATTGAAGGAGGCGACTGGCGGCAGATTCATCAACGCCCGGTGGCTCTGGCCCGGCAGGTCACCAGGACCGAGTTGTTCGAGACAGGCATCAAGGCCATTGATCTGCTTGCGCCCCTCGAACGAGGAGGCAAGGCTGGGCTTTTCGGCGGGGCCGGGGTCGGCAAGACCGTCCTCATCATGGAGATGATCCGCAGCGTGGTTCGCCGCCACGAGGGGGTCAGCATCTTCTGCGGCATCGGCGAGCGCATTCGCGAGGGAGAGGAGCTTTACCGCGACCTCCAGGAATCCGGCGTGCTTGATGATACCGTCCTGATCTTCGGACAGATGAACGAGCCGCCGGGAGCGCGGTTTCGAGTGGGGCACGCGGCTCTCACCATGGCCGAGTACTTCCGCGATGACGAGCGCCAGGATGTCCTGCTGCTGATAGACAACATCTTTCGCTTTGTGCAGGCAGGACAGGAAGTCTCCGGTCTCATGGGCCAACTCCCCTCTCGCGTCGGCTACCAACCCACCCTCGGCACCGAGCTTTCCGAGCTGGAGGAGCGCATTGCCAACACGGCGACCGGCGCTATTACCTCCATCCAGGCTGTCTATGTGCCGGCTGACGACTTCACCGACCCGGCGGCCGTGCACACTTTCGCCCACCTTTCCGCCTCCATCGTCCTCTCCCGGCGGAAGGCAAGCGAGGGACTGTACCCGGCCATTGACCCGCTGGAATCGAACTCCAATCTGCTCACACCTCAGGTCGTAGGTGAACGCCACTACCAACTGGCACGTGAGGTTCGCAGCACTCTGGCCAACTATGAAGATCTGAAAGACATCATCGCCATGCTGGGCATGGAGGAGCTCTCCGAAAGGGACAGGCAGGCCGTCAACCGCGCCCGCCGACTGGAGCGCTTCCTCACCCAGCCATTCTTCGTGACGGAGCAGTTCACCGGACGGAAGGGCAGAACCGTGAGACTGGAGAAGGCGCTGGAGGGGTGTAAGCGGATACTCAATGACGAGTTCGCGGACCGTCCTGAGCGAGCGCTCTACATGATTGGCAACATAGGCGAGGCCAGGAAACGAGGAGATACGGATGAGGCTGAGAGTCCTTCTTCCGACGAAGGTACTGATTGACGAGCCCGCTCGGAAGGTCGTCGCCGAGGCCGCGAACGGATCGTTCGGTCTTCTGCCGCGCCATGTGGACTTCGTTGCTCCGCTCGTAGCTGGCCTGCTATCCTTCGAGGCCGACGACGGTACCGAGAGGTTCCTCGCAGTGGATCAGGGGATACTGGTCAAAAATGGACCTGAAGTAGTGGTATCAACACGGAGAGCTGTCTGCGGCGGCGACTTGGGCGAGTTGCGAGAAACCATCGAGCGAGAGTTTCTCAGCCTTGAGGAGCGAGAGAAGCTTACGCGCTCAGCCCTTGCGCGCCTGGAGTCTGACATTGTCCGACGCTTCATGGAACTCGGGAGGCTGCGGCATGAGCAATCCGGGTAGAGGGAGCACTTCCCAAGACGATCTGGGCCGCAAGATCGCCGCCCAGGAGAAGCGGAAGATGCGTGCGCGCCGCGAGAGAGAAGAGAGCATCTGGTTCGGGCTGGGCATGATGGGAGTGGTTGGCTGGTCGGTAGCGATACCAGTGCTGGCCTGCGTGGCCCTGGGCATCTGGATCGACCGAACCTACCCGAGTCCTCACTCCTGGACGCTCATGCTCCTCATCATCGGGGTGGGGCTGGGCGTTCTCAACGCCTGGTATTGGGTGTCGCGGGAGCGCAAGATGATCGAGAAAACAGGGGAAGATGATAATGAGTAGCACGGCCAACCTTGTTCTGGCGGCGGTGGGTGGGTTCGCGCTCGGACTCATCTACTTCGCCGCCTTGTGGATCACCCTCCGACGCCTGGCGGTCTCGCGGCACCCCGCGGTGCTGAGCCTGGGGAGTCTTCTCGTTCGCGTCGTCCTCGCGCTGGCTGGCTTCTACCTGATTGGCGCGGGCGACTGGCGACGCTTCCTGCTGGCGCTCGGCGGCTTCATCGCCGCGCGCCTATTCCTCGTCCGGCGATGGGGCCAGCGGCGTCTCGCCCGATTGCCTGCGAGAGGTGGTACCGCGCCATGACCATCACACCTGACAGCATTACACTCTGGGAGATGGGGTCGCTGAAGCTCAACGCGACCATCGTCTTCACTTGGGTAGTGATGGTCTTGATGGTGCTGTTCTCGTGGCTGGTCACACGCCGGCTCACCTCGGGCACGGACATTTCTCGAGGCCAGAACTTGCTTGAGGTCCTCGTCAACGGCATCCGCAGCCAGATTCGCGAGATCAGTCAGCACGATCCCCGCCCCTATCTACCGTTCGTGGGCAGTCTCTTCCTTTTCATTGCCGTCTCGAACATCCTCACCATCGTGCCCGGATATCACCCGCCCACAGGCTCGCTCTCCACCACGGCCGCCCTTGCTCTCTGCGTCTTCGTGGCAGTCCCGGCCCACGGGATCGCGGAGCAGGGCGTCGCGCGATACTTCGTCCATTATGTTCGCCCGACCCCTCTCATGCTGCCTTTCCATCTCATAGGCGAGCTCACGCGGACCCTCGCCCTTGCCGTCCGTCTCTTCGGCAACATCATGAGCGGCTCAATGATCGTGGCCATCCTGGTGGCGCTGACGCCACTGTTCTTCCCCATCGTCATGCACGCTCTCGGCCTTCTGGTCGGCCTCGTCCAGGCCTACATCTTCGCGGTCCTCGCTATGGTCTATATCGCATCGGCCGCCCGCCGGCGACGCGAGCGCCTGGACCAAGAGCCGGAACAAGACCAATCAAGAGGAGAATCCTAAATGACAGGCACAGAGATCACCGCCATTGTCTCCATCGTCACTGCCGGGCTCACCATCGCCCTGGGCGTCATTGGTCCGTCCCTCGCGGAGGGTCGGGCCGTCATGTCGGCGCTCTCGTCAATCGCCCAGCAGCCCGACGAGTCGAACACGATCACGCGCACGCTCTTCGTCGGCCTGGCGATGATCGAGTCCTGCGCCATCTACTGCTTCGTCGTCTCCATGATCGTCATCTTCGCCAATCCATTCTGGAACCACTTTGTGTCCGGGAAGTAACCGTCCATGCAAGTTGATTGGTTCACAGTCGTTGCGCAGATCGTCAACTTCCTGGTGCTGGTGGGGCTCCTGAAGCACTTTCTGTATGGGCCGATAGTAAAGGCCATGGATCAGCGCGAGAAGAGAATCGCGGACCGCTTGCGCGAGGCCGAGGATCGGGAGAAAGAGGCGGAAGAGGAGGCGCAGTCCCACCGCCAGGCACGGGAGGAGTTGGAGCAGAAGCGCGGTGAGACACTCGAACAGGCGAAGCAGGAGACCGAGCAGAAGCGCCGCGAACTGATCGATTCAGCAAGGAAGGAGGTCGACGAGATGCAGTTCCGCTGGCGCGAGTCGCTGCGCCAGCAGCACGACTCGTTTCTCGGGGAGATGCGGGACCAGGCGGCCAGGCAGGTATGCGCTATCACGCGCCGCGTCCTGCGCGATCTGGCCGACGAACGCCTTGAGTCCCGCATCGTGGGGGTCTTCCTCGATCGCCTGCGCGAAATGGACGATGACGCCCGCGAGCAGATAGGCGATGTGGCGGGCAGTTCGTCCGATTCCCTCACGGTCGTCAGTTCGTTTCAGCTCCCGGACGAGGCGCGAGGCAAGGTGACGGAAGCACTCAAAGAGTGCTTCTCGGGCAGCCTGCACCCCAGCTTCACGACATCTGATAAGCTGATCTGCGGCATCGAGCTGCATGCCGGCGGACGGAAGATCGCCTGGAGTGTCAACGAGTATCTGGATGCCCTGAGCGACAGCCTTTCCCAGGCACTAGCCGAGGAGAGCGGCGGAAATGGCGAGTGACGACCGGCATCTCAGAACGGTAACCGAAGACCTGACGAAGGCCTTGGATCGCCTCCTTGACCGCCCTCTCCTCCAACTGGGGGTCCAGGAGACGGGTACTGTCACCTACGTAGCCAAGGGCATCGCTCGAGTCTCCGGCCTCCCCACAGTCCGCTCCGAGGAACTGATCTCCTTCCCAGGCGACCTGCCCGGCCTTGCTTTCAACCTGGACCCCAACGAGGTTGGCGTTGTCCTTCTCGGCGAGAGCGAGCACATCGAAGCTGGCAACGAGGTCCGGCGCACGCATCGCCTGCTCGACGTTCCGGTGGGCGACGCGCTCCTCGGCCGAGTAGTTGACGCCCTGGGACGCCCCGTTGACGGACGCGGCCCCATCCACACTACCCGCCGCCGCGAGGTGGAGCAGCCGGCGCCGGGCATCATGGAACGCCAGGCCGTAAGCGTCCCCCTGCAGACGGGCATCAAAGTAGTGGACGCCCTCATCCCCATCGGACGCGGGCAGCGCGAGCTCATCCTCGGTGATCGCCAGACAGGCAAGACGGCGATCGCGGTAGACACCATCATCAACCAGAAGAACTACGATGTGCTCTGCATCTACTGCGCCATCGGGCAGCGCGGCTCGGCGGTGGCCAAGGTGGTCGCCGATCTGCGCGATCATGACGCCCTCGACCACACCACGCTAATGGTCACCACCGGCGACGACGCACCCGGCCTCCAGTACATCTCCCCCTACGCCGCGACCAGCATGGCCGAGCACTTCATGCGGCAGGGACGGGATGTCCTTATTGTCTACGATGACCTCACCCGCCATGCGCGGGCCTACCGCGAGCTGTCCCTGCTGCTGCGACGGCCGCCAGGGAGAGAGGCCTATCCCGGCGACATTTTCTACATCCACTCCCATCTGCTCGAACGCGCCACCAATCTCAAGGAGAATCGAGGCGGCTCCCTCACCGCGCTCCCCATCATCCAGACCGAGGCGCAGAACATCTCCGCCTACATCCCCACCAACCTCATCTCCATCACCGATGGACAAGTCTATGTCTCGCCTGATCTCCAGCAGAAAGGCTTGCTGCCGGCCGTGGATGTAGGGCGTTCGGTCTCGCGGGTGGGGGGCAAGGCCCAGCTTCCCGCCTATCAGGAGGTGGCGGGCGATCTTCGCCTCTCCTATTCGCAGTTCGAGGAACTTGAGGCCTTCTCGCGCTTCGGAACACGCCTCGACGAGGACACGCGCCGCACCATCGAGCGCGGGCGAAGGATTCGGGAGAGCCTGAAGCAGCCGCAATATGCGCCCATCCCCCCGGCCGAGCAGATGGCCGTCCTTCTGGCGGTTACCCGCGGCCTCTTCGACGACATTGATGTGAAAGACATCGCGCGGGCCGAGCAGGTAGTGAGGAAGGCCGTCGCTGACAGGCTGTCGGATGCGGCGGACAAGATTCACCATGGCGACCATCTCGCAAGCGAAGACCAGCAGCAAATCCTGGATACAGCGCGACAGGCGCTGGAATCATTCGGGAGCGACTGAAGATGCAAACGCTTGAGGAGCTGCAAGCCAAGATCGACACGGCTGACGACTTGCGGTCTGTGGTCAAGACCATGAAAGCCCTGGCGGCACTCAGTATTCGTCATTTCCAGGAGGCCGTTGACTCGCTCCGAGATTACCATCACACAGTCGAGTTCGGACTCCGGATAGCGCTCCGCAACCGGCCCGAAGAGTTAAGCGTCGCGGCACCCATAGGCAGCAAGCGGGCGGGGGCCATCATTATTGGGTCAGATCAGGGCATGTGCGGACAGTTCAATGAGGACATTGCTCGTTACGCGGCCCGGAAGATAGGTGAGATGGGTATTGCGTCTAGCGATGGAGATATCCTCGCGATCGGTCTCCGTCTCCCGTTTCCCCTGGAGCAGGTCGGCATACAACCTGGTGAAGTCTTCTCAATCCCGACTTCGCTTTCGGGGATCACCCCCCTCGTCCAGGATATTCTGCTGAAGATGGACCGGTGGCGTGACGAGCGCGGGGTTGATCGCGTGATGATTCTCCACAATCAACCGACTTCTCGGCAAAGCTATCGGTCGAATACTCGCCAACTCCTCCCGGTGGACGCTGACTGGCTGCAAGCGCTTGAGGAACGGCGCTGGACCGGAAAGACCCTCCCGATGTTCACCGTGGGTTGGGACTCGCTCTTCTCCGCGCTGATCCGACAGCATCTTCTTGTTTCCGTGTACCAATCTGTGCTTGAGTCCCTAGCAGCCGAAAACGCCAGCCGCATGGCCTCGATGCAGGCCGCTGAGCGGAACATTGAGGAGCGCATTCAGGAACTGCGCAAGCAGTTCCATCAGCAGCGCCAGTCATCCATTACAGCAGAGTTGCTCGATATCGTTGGCGGCTTCGAGGCACTCAGCGCCGAGTCACAGCAGTAAGCACGCTGTCGCCACCCAACCTGGCCCGACTGGCAGGAATTATGACCAAGACCGATCCCCAACATCAGACCGCAAGCTTGCCGATGAAGCCGTGGGCGCAGGCCGCCGGCAAAGTCCTGGAAGATATTGGCGTTTCCCCCGAGACCGGGCTCACGGCCAATGAGGTGAGGCGAAGGCGACGCCGACACGGCGTCAATGCCCTGCCCGAGGCCAGGCGTATGAGCGTCTGGGCGGTTCTGCTGAATCAGTTCAGGAGCCTGGTGGTTCTGCTTCTGGTGGCGGCCGCGCTGGTGGCCTTCGCCTTTGGGGAATGGGTGGACGGCATTGCCATCGCCGCGGTAGTCGTGATCAACGCGGCCATCGGCTTTGCCACGGAGATACGCGCCGCCCGGTCCATGGAGGCGCTTCGACGGCTCGGGCGCCAGTCCGCCACCGTGCGCCGAAATGGCGCCGTCCGCGTCGTGCCTGCATGGGCCCTGGTTCCTGGGGACATCGCCATCCTGGAAGCCGGGGACGTGATCGCAGCAGACTTGCGCCTGGTTGAAGCTTCGAACCTTCAGCTTGACGAGTCCACCCTCACCGGAGAGTCTGTGCCGGTTACCAAGCAGGTCGAAGATATCGCCGAAGGTACTCCCCTGGCTGAGCGCTCGAACATGGCCTTCAAGGGCACAGCCATTACGCAAGGGACAGGCGAGGCTGTGGTCGTCGCAGTCGGGGTTAACACCGAATTGGGCCGCGTGGCCACCCTAGCGGAGGAGACGCACGAGCAGGCGACCCCGCTGGAGAGGCGGCTCGATCAACTGGGACAGAGGCTGGTCTGGGTGACGCTTGTTATCGCCGCGCTGGTGTTGACCGCGGGTCTCCTCCGCGGCAGAGATCTGCTGCTCATTATTGAGACGGCCATTGCACTTGCCGTGGCGACCATTCCCGAGGGGCTGCCCATCGTCGCTACCGCAGCCCTCGCCCGCGGCATGCTGCGGATGGCACGACGCAACGCGCTCATCAACCGTCTCTCCGCGGTTGAGACGCTGGGCGCGACAAACATCATCTGCACCGACAAGACCGGTACCCTCACCGAGAACCGAATGTCTGTCTCCTTGTTCGCTCTCCCAGATGGAGACGTGGAAGTGACCGGGGCCGCGCTGGCGCGCCAAGGCAAATTCCACAGGGACGGCCGGGCTGTGAATGTTGAGGACGAGCCACTGCTGCGAAGCGCCCTCGAGATCGGCGTGCTCTGCAATGGCGCATCTCTAGACCTGGATGCGGAGAAGGATGAAGACAGGGCCGTGGGCGATCCCATGGAGGTGGCGCTGCTTGTCGCAGGTGAGAAGGCGGGCCTGCGGAGACCCAATGTGGTGGAGGAAATGTCCGAAGCCAAGGAGCACGCGTTCGACCCTGACCTGAAGATGATGGCTACCGCCCATGAGAGTGAAGGAGGTTACCGGGTAGCTGTCAAGGGCGCGCCCGAAGCCGTGCTGGAGGTCTGCTCCAATGCCGCTGGCAGCCAGGGCGACAACGACTTCGACCGTGAGCGATGGCTCGGCCGCAACAAAGATCTTGCCGAGGACGGCCTGCGGGTGCTGGCGCTGGCCGAGAAGACCGTGCAGTCGCCCGAGGACGAACCCTATCGCGACCTGCTCTTCGTGGGTCTCGTGGGACTGCGCGACCCGGCGCGCGAGGAAGTGCGAAGGCCGATTGGTGCTGCGCAGTCTGCCGGTATCCGGATCGTCATGGTGACCGGCGATCAAGCGGCCACCGCCCGTAACGTCGCCCACAGCTTAGGTCTGCGGGACGAGGGCGACGCGGATGTGATCATGGGAGACGAGATCCGGCCCGTAGAGGAGCTATCCGAGGAGGAGCGCCGCCGTTTCACGGAGGCCCGCATCTTCGCCCGCGTAAGCCCCGAACAGAAACTTCATCTGGTTGACCTGTATCAGAGCAACCATGCCATTGTGGCGATGACTGGCGACGGCGTGAACGATGCTCCCGCGCTCAAGAAAGCGGACATCGGTATTGCCATGGGCCGGCGCGGCACCCAGGTAGCACGCGAGGCCTCGGACATGGTCCTGCTCGACGATGCCTTCGCCACCATTGTCCACGCCGTTGAACAGGGTCGAGTCATCTTCCGCAACCTCCGCAGATTCGTGTTCTACCTGCTGTCGTGCAATGTCGCAGAGGTGATGATTGTCGGCCTTGCTTCCATCGTCAACGCGCCTTTGCCCATTCTGCCCCTGCAAATCCTGTTCCTGAATCTGGTGACCGATGTGTTTCCTGCTCTCGCATTGGGCATGGGAAAAGGAGAGCCGGCCATCATGGATCATCCGCCGCGCGACCCGCGCGAACCGATCCTCACCTCACGCCACTGGAAAGGAGTCGGCGGCTACGGAGCCGGGATCGCGGCCGCAGTATTGGGGGCGCTGGCGCTCTCCCTGCTCTGGCTCCACATAGATACACCCAGAGCGGTAACCGTTTCTTTCCTGACTCTCGCCTTCGCCCAGCTCTGGCACGTCTTCAACATGCGCGACGCCGCGTCTGGCATACTTCGCAATGACGTCGTTTCCAACACCTATGTGTGGGGCGCTCTAAGCCTCTGCCTTGTGCTTCTTCTTGGAGCGCTGTACATCCCGTTCCTGGCTCACGTGCTGAAGGTCGTCCCGCCCGACGCGGCGGGATGGTCGGTGATTCTGGGGATGAGCGCGCTGCCACTGATCGGTGGGCAGGTCGGCAAGCTCGTCCTAGCTCGACGGTCCGCTCAATTGTCGCAGTGAATCGCTGATCTGAGTGCTGCCCATGCCGCACTTCGGTTTGTGGAGGTCGAGATTCGTCACTTGGCCCTATGCAGTCGCCTCGCCTTTGGTGCCTGGGCAGGTCGCTCTCGCCCGATCGTCGTCAGCGGGCTATCCCCGTGCCGCTGGGTAGGCGTTCCTCACGTACTGGGACATCATCCGCTGAGTGTTGAAGAAGGAACCGTTCATGGCGATAGCGTTACGCATTATCTGGGCGTAGGCCTTTGGGTGCTGGCAGAAGAGCGGAAGGATCACTTGCTCCAGCTTGTCGTATAGTGACGCGGCCTCCACAGCCGAATCCGACGAGGTTCCCACGCTGTCGCCGATAGACCAGCCTGTGACGCCTTCTACGTGTCCCTCGATCCACCAGCCATCCAGCACGCTCAAGCTGGGGATTCCATTGAGCGCAGCCTTCATGCCGCTGGTTCCAGAGGCCTCGTGCGGCGGCAGAGGAGTGTTGAGCCACAGGTCAACTCCAGAGCAGAGCAAGCGAGCGAGAGCAGCATCGTAGTCCTCGAGGTAGACCACGGGAGCGGTGTCTCCTAATTCGGCCGCGGCCTGGAATACGCGGCGGATCATGTTCTTCCCCTCTTGATCCCGAGGATGCGCCTTTCCCGCGTAGATTGCCTGCAGTGGTCCCATCCGGCGTGCGATGGACCTCAGCCTGTCCAGATCCGAGAACAACAGGTCAGCCCGCTTGTAACCTGTGGCTCGGCGCGCGAAGCCGATGGTCAGTGTATCCTTGTCCAGGGCCACCCCGGCTCTCTCTTTCACCACGGCCAGCAGTTCTTTCTTGGCCCCAGTGTGGGCCTGCTGGATTTCGTCAAGTGGAATGCCTACAGCATACCGGAGGTAGTAGTTGTCACGCCGCCACTCGGGAACATGCTTGTCGTACAGCGCCTGAAAGGCAGGCGACGTCCAGGTGACAGCGTGCACGCCGTTGGTGATTGCGTTCACGGGATAGCCTGGGAACATCCCGCTGGAGACCTCGTCATGGCGCATTGAGACGCCATTGACATAGCGGGAGAAGCGCAGCGCAGTGTGAGTCATGTTGAGTCTCCCGTCGAGGCAACAGCCGGCCGCCTCCAGCAGCGCCGCGCGGCGCTCGCCCAACACTTCTCGAACAAGGCTTATGGGGAACTGATCATGGCCGGCGGGCACCGGGGTGTGCGTGGTAAAGATGGACTGCTGTCTAGCCGCTTCTACGATCTCGTCGGTAGCGGCCTCGGGCCCCTTGCTGGCCATCTGCCCCTCGACCAGAGCGAGAGCGAGAAGCGCTGAGTGCCCTTCGTTCATGTGATAGCAGACGTCCTCGGTGATACCAAGTTCGCGCAGTAGGCAGACCCCGCCAAGTCCGAGAACGGCCTCCTGACGCAGCCGGTAGTGATCATCGCCACCATACAGGTAGTCCGTGAGAGTCTTGTCGTGTTCGGAGTTCTCCGCCAAAGCCGTGTCAAGCAGATATACCGGTACCGCGTGCCCCCCGATGCCCTGCACTGGATAGCGCCAGGCCTGCGCGCGCACCGTTCGACCGTCGATGGACACGGAGACGTGCGGGGATACGGGCTCCAGCACATCCTCAGGGCTCCAAGGGCTGGGCGCTTCTGACTGATTGCCATCTTCGTCCAGGTGTTGATGGAAGTAGCCCTTACGATGCACTAAGCTAACAGCAACCATGGGCACGCCGAGATCGGCAGCTGCTCGCACGGTATCGCCTGCCAAGATCCCCAGTCCGCCGCTGTAGGTGGGAATCTCCGGCTCCAGGCAGATTTCCATGGAGAAGTAGGCCACCAGGGGAACGGGTACAGAAGCCTCTATGTCCATTCCACGCGTCCTTCCTCTAGTCACCGATACCTCCCGACCTCTCTCATGTCACTCGCACGCGCCGGATCAAAGCTGTCCCGGCCGGAGGCTGCGGACAACTACGATGAGGCCGCAGGCGAAACCGAGACAAAGGGCAGTTGTGCCTAGCCAGATGTGAGTGGCATGCTCTCCCTGAACCATGAACATCGTGCCAGAGACGAGCAGGCTGGCCGAGAGCAGGCTGAGACCCACTCGGTTGAGCACGCGGCCAATTCGTCCCCAGCGTGTTTCCACTTGCACATCCTCGACGCGTACCTGCAACCCTCCCTGTTGCATCAGAGACAGCACCCGTTCCAGGTGAATCGGCATTCGATAGAGGCGGCTGGCGGCATCCTCGACGCCGCGTGCAAGGCGATCTGCGAGCGCGCCGGGCGCGAGCGAGCGAGCGCGTGCATCCCGGAGGATCGGCTGCGTAAGGTCTCGGAAGTCGAAGTCGGGATCGACATCTGTGGCGACGGATTCGCCGTATAGCAGCGCCTTGGCGGCCAGGGAAAGCTCGGCTGGCACGCGTACGCTGTTGAGCCAGAGAGCGCGCAGGGTCTGCATCAAGACCTCACCCAGTGGAAACTCCCGCCGCGGAAGTAGCATAAAGCGACTGACGATGCGCGCCAACTCATTGCGGAGAGACTGCATATTCGCATCTCCACCCACGACGCCAAGTTCGCATAACGCGGTGGTGAGGCCGTCGATGTCTTCCTCATAGACATGCCGGACGGCGTCCGCGACGAGCCGGCGCGTGCGCGGATCGAAGTACCCCATGATGCCGAAGTCGAGCAGCACGATCGCGCCATCCTCGCCCACGAGCATGTTCCCGTGATGGGGGTCGCCATGGAAGAAACCGCATACGAAGATCTGGTGCAAAACGGCGCGGCCGATCTGGGATGCGACCGCGATATTGTCGATGTCAGGCGGAAGCGCTAGACCGCGGTCAGCGCGGTGACCATACACGCGCTCCGTCGTGAGCACCTCCTTGGTTGTCAGATCCCAGACGACGTGGGGAATGCGAACATTGATCTCGGCCTCTTCAAGCCGCACTCGCAGCCGGTCGGCGTTGTACGCCTCAATCCTGTAGGACATCTCGTCCTGCATCTGCGTGGAGAACTGGCGTACGAAACTCGGGAGGTCGTGGCTGCGGAGTGACGGTACCCGGCGATGCAGGAGTACTGCGATGTCGCCCAGGACCTGAAGATCTATCTCGACCTGGCGACGGACACCCGGCCGGAGCACCTTGACTGTCACCTCTCGTCCATCAGGAAGGACTGCGGCGTGGACCTGGCCGAGCGAGGCCGCCGAGAGCGGCTTCGGATTGCTGGAGGCATAGCATTGCTCTACGGGCCGGCCGAGCTCCCGTTCAATGACGCCCCGGACTTCCGAAAACGGCACCTCGGGACCTTCATCCTGGAGTCGGCGGAGTTCCGCGACTACGGGCTGGGAAAGGATATCTCCCCGGGCACTCAACATCTGTCCAAGCTTGATGAATGTGGGGCCAAGCTCGGCCAGCGCAAGCCGCAACCGGCGCGGGTCGGGTGCCTCCTCAACCCTACGGGCAGGCCGACGCCTCCGCACGCCGGGGAGCTGGCCGGCAACACCGAGTTGGTCAAGGATGTGGCCAAAGCCGAAGTCGATGACGAGGACCGACAGAATCTCGCGGAGGCGACTCAGATGCCGAAGGCCGAGGCCGAGAGCCATCATTTCAGATGCTCCGCCCGAACCTCCGCCCAGGCCGGTCGAGCCGCTTCTCAAGGGCTGCGACTCGCTTCTCGAGCTGCTCAATCTGGGCTCGGCGCGCGACCTCCATCTTCTCCAGCGCGTGTTCAACAATGCCGGTGACGAACTCTTCCATCCGCTGCTTCTGATCCTTCCCCTTCTTGAGCATGTCAGAGACGAGCTTCTTGCCTTCCTCGCGGCTCATCTCTCCCTTCTTCAAGAGTTCGTCCGCGAGTCTCTGCGCAGACTCCCTGGTGAGCAGAGCAGCTCCCAGTCCCAGCTCAACAGTCCGGTTGAGCAGTTCATGCCATGAGGTGATTCCCGTCTCGGTCATGTGGTTAACTCCTTCCTCTTCTTGCCGGATGGCGACTGCAAGAAGAACCCTCGTGTCTTGACCAGATCATGTCCTGCCAACGCGTTCGCGGAGGGCGCGTCATCTTATCATTGCACTCAGCAGACCAAGCACTCCAATGATGATGAGGTATAGCGCCACGACGTAGTTGAGCAGTCGTGGCCTGATCAGGATCAGAATCCCCGCTATCAGGGCGATGATCGAAGCGAGAACAGTACCGTGTATGACGATGGCCCCGGACATTGGCATCTCCTTTGGCCTATGTTAGCGCCTCGGCGGTCTCCGGCGCGATAGGCCAGCAATATGAGAGTTCATTCCTTCTCGAGGTACTTGAAGGAAACCTTGATCTTGGCGCGATAGCGCACAACCTTGCCGTCATCCAGCTGCATATCGAGAGAAACGACCTCAGCGACCCGTAGCTCTTTCAGGGTCTTCGACGCAGTCGCAATCGCGTTGCGGGCCGCTTCTTCCCACGAGTTCTCGCTGGTTCCTATCAGCTCGATCACCTTGTAGACACTGTCGGACATGGGCTTTGCTCCTCCCGTGTGCTCTCGCCAGTTGTCGTCTATAGCCAAGAGGTTTCCTGTCATGCAGGCTAGCTCCTGTGGCTGCTCACAGGCAGTCGGGAAGCCGCAGGGATATTGCCGGTGCGTTCCGCGGCGGCACGCAGCCAGAGTTCAGAGCGGACTTCCGAATAGGCTCTGCGACTGTAACTGCGGTGTCGAGGGTCGACTCGACATCGCTCTGCCAGGCCTCCTCAAGGAAATGGTTCTTCTGAGCTCACATCAAGTCCTTCGGCGAGCCAAACCGCGTGTGCCATTTCTGGACATTGCTGTAGAGGGGTTCGTGTGAATCTCGGCCAAGCTACTCTTAAGCAAGGCAGTGGCGAGGGGTGACGATCAAAGCAACCAGTGGCCGCACTTAAGGCCGCGTGGATGCTCGCAGTATTGTACACATGTCTGCAACTTCCCGAACCCTGAACCGGCCCGGGATAGCCATCGAGGCGGGGGTGCAGGAACTCGATGCCTCGGCATTGCGTAGTTTGAGTAACCGCGTCAGCTGCGCTCTCTACTGCCCGCCGCAAGGCAGGGGGAGATGCTGCCACGAAGGGAACGGAGCAAAGTGAGAACGGCGACAAAGCAAAGGAGAGCACGGAAGAGCCAAGAGCAGCGTGCGGTGGATCCCAGAATGGGGAATCGCAAGAGGAGGTTAGGTGCCTGGTCCCGGTACGTGGTTCCTGGGAGGAAGCACTGTTGAGCTGGCAGGAGCAAGTGGATCGCTGTTTCCAGCGAAGGAGACGTGCTATTTCGAAGGCCACATGCGAATCCGACAAGTGAGTCGGCAAAGGAGGAAACGAAATGATCAGGAGCCTGAACGAGGTAGTAGGCTACAAGATCAGTGCGACGGACAGGGATATCGGCAAGGTTGCGGACTTCTATTTCGATGACGCTGCTTTGGTTGTACGGTATCTCGTCGTTGACACCGGCGGGTGGCTGTCAGGCCGACAGGTTCTGATATCCCCTGAGTCCATGGGCGAGCCAGAGTGGTCGGCTCAGAGGCTACCCTTGTCACTCTCCTCTGAGCAGATTGAGAAGAGCCCTACCGTTGGCACTGATCGCCCTGTCAGCCGTCAGCAAGAAGCGGCCCTCGCAGACTACTACCGCTGGGCCCCATACTGGCCGGTCGCCGGTATGGGTGCGCCTGTGGCTGTTCCCGTGCGAAGCGCGGAGACGGCGAAGGAGAAAAAGGAAGACCGCGGCGATCCGCACCTGCGGAGTGTCAACGAGGTCATCGGCTATCGCATCCGCGCTGCAAGCCGAGAGATCGGGAAGGTCGACGACGTCATCGCCGACACCGATGACTGGACCATTCGTTACCTTGTAGCTGACATCGGCTCCTGGCTTGCCGGCAGGAAGGTACTCGTCTCGCCAGGCTGGATCACGCATATCAACTGGCACGATCGCCAGATGCAGACAGATCTCGACCCAGCGGTGATTGAGGGAAGCCCCGAGTACGATCCCTCATCCCCTGTCAACCGCGAGTATGAGATGCGTCTCTATGATTACTACGGTCGGCCGAGGTACTGGCGGGAGTGATGTCCACCGGATCGGCGCGGTGAAGTATGATCCGCAGGAGGGCTGCAATGCGCCTCCCCTCGAGAGATGAACTCAGACTGCTCGCTGAGCTAGAAGGCAAGCCGTGTCTTTCGCTCTACCTCCCCACGACCCACGTTGGCGCAGGGACCTCGCAGAACATGACCCGGCTCAAGAACCTGGCCCGGGAGGCAGAGAGCCTGCTGGAGGAGCACGGGATTGCCGCAAAGGAACGAGGAGATTTCCTGAAACCTGTTCAAGGGCTGCTTGATGAGCCTACGCTCTGGCAGAACCAAGCTAACGGCATGGCCCTCTTCGCTGCGCCCGGATTCTTCAAATACTACCAGTTGCCTGTACCTGTCGAGGAGTCCGCGATCGTCCAGAGCCGCTTCCACCTCATTCCGCTTCTTTCTGTGATCGCAGACGACGGTCGCTATTTCGTGCTGGCGCTGGGGCTGGGCGGCACCAGGCTCTTTCAGGGAACACAGTACGAGATCGCCGAGATTCCTGTCGAGCAGATGCCCAAGGACCTGGCAGATGCTCTCCGTTTCGATGAACCGGAAAAGCAGCTCCAATCCCATACGGTGCCAAGCGGTGCAGGCGCGGGCGGGGACCGGCATACCGCGGTTTTCCACGGCCACGGCGTCGGTACCGACGACCGTAAGACCAACATCCTGCGCTACTTTCGGCAGATCGACAAAGCCCTCCAGGGCATCGTAAGAGATGAGGCGGTGCCGCTCGTGCTCGCTGGAATCGAGTACCTTCACCCCATCTACCGCGAGGCTAACAGTTATCGTAACCTCACCGACGAGGGGGTCAAGACGAATCCTGATGACCTGAGCGAGGACGAACTCAGGGGCCGAGCATGGGAAATCGTCGCGCCGCTCGTTCGCCAGGCGCAGACTCAGGCGATTGAAGATTTCGGGCAGCTCAAAGCAGGTGAGCGGGCCTCGACGAACCTCGCCGATGTCATCCGAGCTGCGACCGATGGCCGCGTCGCGACTCTGTTTGTCGAGAAGGGAGCGCAACGCTGGGGCACATTTGGCTCTGCTAAGCGTCAGATGCGAGTGCATGACAGTCCCCAACCCGGCGATGAAGAACTTCTGAACCTGGCAGCCGTTCGCGCATTCACGAGCGGCGCTCGCGTTTTCGTGATAGACGACAACGACATGCCAACCGATGGGCCGATAGCGGCGATCTTCCGCTGGTAGGCGGCGGCTAGCGTTCTTGCTCTGGCCTAAGGAGGATAGAATGAGACTGAATACGGGAGCCTTTGCGCTGACCTGCGCCCTCATCTGGGGGATGGGTCTTTTCGTCCTGACCTGGTGGGTGATCGCCTTCGAGGGGCCGACGGGAGAGCCGACCCTGATCGGACTGCTCTATCGGGGCTACAACATCAGCCCTGTGGGTAGTCTGATTTGCCTGGCCTGCTTCAGCCTGGCGTGCTCCCCGACTTATGGGCCGACCCGCCGGAAGCGATCCCATTTGCTCAGATGCTCGCCTACTTCGACGGCACCAAGGTGGCCAGAATACCGCGCAATGGCTATGAACAGCCGACAGCCGTCCCGAAGACTGCCCGAGACGTGGTAGAGGGGGCTGTCCGCGCTGCTGTGTCACAAGGCTACCTGTGGCTGCGCAATGGCCCTGCCAGTATCCTCAAGGACGACGTGCCCTCTGGCGTCCTTACTGAACAGGCGCTTCTCGGGCCGCAGCCAGCGGCCATCAGCCCAATCGATCTTCTGCCGGAGAGTCTGCCCGACGCATGGCAGGATGGAGCGACCACCGGGATCGCTGTCGCGTCGGCGCTCTCAGCGAAGGCCGGTGTCAATCTTCCCTGGGCTACAGTGTGCGCTGCCATCGACGGCGCCATCCGCACTCGCATGGTAGAGCGCACTGAAGATTCCGGCCCCTGGCCCTGTGATTGGTCCGCAGCGCAGACGATCCATCTGAGGGTTCCGACCGAGAAGCCTCCCGTCGGCCCGCCTGTCGAGGTACCAACGGGTGCATATGCAGCCCAAGCCGAACTAACAACCGGCGAGATCCAGAATCTCGCCGACGAAGTCGCGAGCATCGTTGCCGCCGCCGTGGAGCACGAGCTGAAGTTTGTCCTTCGGGTCGAGGTCGACGACCCGAATCTGCCGGATGATGTGGTGAACCGCATCAACGAGGCGTTGGCGAAGGTGGCGGAGGGGCTGAGGCTGGAGAAGCGAGGATGAGCGTCTTCCGCCATCTAGATCGCCGAGCGTGTGCGGCCGAGTGGGGGTCGTTGCGGGCAGTGGTGAACAGTGGCGGCGGTTAACAGAAGAGGGTGATGATGCGGTTCAAGTTCCTGCATGTAGCCGACCTGCATCTCGACAGCCCATTCGTCGGGCTGCGTTCGGCTGCGCCGGAACACGTGGCCAGTGCCCTGCAGCAGGCAATCTTCTCGGCCTATGATCGAGTCATCGAAACCGCGCTACGGGAGCAGGTGGACTTCGTCCTGATCGCAGGAGACATCTATGACGGCAAGGACCGCAGCCTTCGGGCGCAGCTTCGATTCCGGGATGGTCTGGCCCGCCTGGCGCGATCCGGCATCGAGTCGTTTGTCGTCTTCGGGAACCACGATCCGCTTGGTGGGTGGTCGGCTCGCATTCAGTGGCCTGCGGCGACACACTGTTTTGGGGCGCAGAACGTAGAGGCCGTGCCGGTCATTCGGAATGGCGTGCGCTTGGCGACGGTATACTGCATCAGTCACGGCCAGAAGGAGGTAAGAACCAACCTCGCCCAGCAGTTCAGAGCGAACCAGGAACCGGGGCTAGCGATCGGATTGCTCCACGCGAACGTCCAGGGGATTGGGGGCCACGAGGACTATGCACCCTGTTGCCTGGATGACTTGGAGGTCGCGGGCATGGACTACTGGGCATTGAGGCACGTTCACAACAAGCAAGTCCTGCGCACGGAGAGCCCGGCTGTCGTCTACCCTGGCAACACTCAGGGCAGGAGCCGGGCAGAAGCGGGAGAGCGGTACTGCTGCTTGGTATCGGCTGACGCCGACAGACTCTTACAAGAACTAGTGCCGGTAGATGCTGTCCGCTGGCTTAGCGAAGAGGTCGCAATCGGTGACCTCGTGGAGGATCAGGAGTTGCTGGACCAGCTCGATGGCAAGTGTCGTGAGATCATGGAGGACAGCGAGGGCAGACCAGTGGTCTGCTCCATTGACCTCGTCGGCTCGGGCGATCTCCATCACGATCTCAGCAGGCCCGGCTACGTGGATGGAGTGCTTGAGCACCTTCGTAACGAGCACAGCAGCAATGACCCGTTCGTGTGGGTTGACCGGCTGCGGGTTCGCACGGCTCGTGGATACGACCGGGAGGAAAGGAAACGAGCACAAGACTTCGCGGCTACGCTTCTTGAGGTGGCGGACGAGATCCGTGCCCATCCGGATGCCATAGCCGAGATCCGGGAGGAACTCGCTCCTCTTGAGACGCAGATGCGCAAGGCGCTCGGCAGTGAGTTCGTTGCCGAGGACGCTGAGCTCTTGATCTGGTTGGCCAGAGCAGAGGCAGTCTGCCTGGAGCTACTTGAGGGGGACCGAAGTTGAGGCTGCTGAGACTGGCGATAGACGGATCCGGCATGTTCCACGGCCGCCAGATCCCTGATCAAGGTGAATTCGATTCAGGGCTGGTCGTCCTGTCAGGTCCGAATGAGTCCGGGAAGACGACCCTACTCGCCTTTCTCCGCGGACTAATGTATGGGTTTCCGGATGCTAGGAAGAAGGAGAACCGCTATCCTCCGCTTGCCGGTGGTCGACACGGGAGTCGCGTGCTGCTATCAGATGGAACGGACAGGCGGATATGGGTCGAGCGGTTCTCGGGCAGCAAGGGCGGCCCGGTGCGAGTCTACGAAGACGCCGGAGCGGAGCTACCGGCAGCGGCACTCTCTGGTCTGTTGGCACACATCCCCGAAGAAGTCTGCCGCGGTGTGTTCGCATTTGGGCTTGCCGAGCTTGCAGGCCTGGACACACTGGACGCGGAGGGCATCACGGACAGGATATACGGCGCCGGTCTGGGCACAGCGGTGTCCCCGGCGAAGGTCGCTGAGGAACTGGAAAAGTCGCAGGCCAGGATTCTCAGACCTTGGGGCAAGGCGCGGCTGAATGAGGCAGCGCTCGCGTTGGCGGAGAAGCGCGGTCAACTGCGAACTGTCGGCGATCTGCAGGGGGAGTACGAGCGCCGGTGTAGCGAGCTGGAGGACGCCGAACAAGAGAGCTCGCGCCTTTCTTCGGCCGTCGAGACTGCGCTACAATCAGTCAAAACGACTTTGCCGGAGGCCCTGTATGTCTGGCTGCTCTGGGCACCTTGCCGCCGCAGACATATGGCGAGCCGACGCGCCTCGACAGCTATGTCGTAGGGCGTTACCACAAGCTTGATAATACCTTTCGCGAAGCCGACAGTGTTGTCGGCGCGCTGCACTTACCGCTCCGCGAAGCACGCTGTTCTTGCTTGCAGCGCCAATGCTCACCCTGCCAGATTCTGCAATCTTGTAATGAAACCAGCCGCGTTGTTCGAACAGCCTGCCATCCATCGTCATTCTACCGAACGCGATCCCATGCCAATGTCGTAAACTTCTTGGGCTGCCGGCGTTCGCTGCGACAAGCGAGCGTTTCGGTGAAGGGAATTTGACGCTGGGCTCCTATCTGACGTATCGGTAGGGTGAGGAATGAGGAAACTGTCTCCCATTGCGCTGGACAACACGGCTTACGCATTTCTTTCGTTCGAAGGACCGGACCAATATGCCACGGCCGGCAGACGAAGGAGGACTACACTTGCCCTGAATCACCAAACATCTCACTTAGGGCTTGAATGCGGATCTACAGATCCTGCTGAGTGAGTGAGGACTAGTGGCACACAACTTCGTGCTTTACAGTTCAGTGCACACTCCACTGCCGCTGCGCCTGCCGGCGATTCCGGTATCGCGGGGGGCGACGCAGGAGGATGCGGAGCGTTGCTTCTTTGACCTGTGTGCAGCCGAGGCGGCGTTCTGCGATATCGTCGCGCCGACTTTCACGAAAGCGATAGCCGCCCTCACCCAGCTCGCCGTGCGGGGGGTCCCTCTCTCGATCTCCGTTTCTGCTGGCTTCCTGGAGATGAGTAAGCGCTGGACACCCGAACTGACCACCGCCATCGGAGAGATGCTGCGGGCCCCCAATGTCGAGCCGGTGGCTGCGGACCCCAGAGACGGCTGCCTCTTCGCCTTCGACATCTCCAGATTCACGGAGACGATGGCGGTGGCCCGGGACGAACTGGGGGAGCTGACCGGCCGGCCTGTGCGCGCGGCGGAGGTAAGCGGCTTCGCCATCAACCACGAGGTTTACCATGCCCTCGGGCGGCTCGGCATAAAGACAGTCTTCGCGGAGGGAGCGGGCCGCGTCAACTATGGCCGCCATCCGGCACACCTCTCCCGCTACGGCGGCGGCCCCTTGATGGCGCGCCGGCTGCAGTGGCTCTCGGACGAATTGCGCCATCATCTTCGGGCGGGTCTGCAGGATGTCCACTCGATGTGTGAGACTCTGGCGCATATGCCCGGTGAGCTGGCCGTAATCTCTTTCCCTCTCGTTTCCCTTGCCCTCGGGGCAGGCGGTCCCGAGCGCGGCGCAGAGGTGCTGTCTCGACTGGCCGACGGCTGCTCCCATCGGGGCATCCGCCCATTGACCATAAGCGCCGCAACAGAAAAGTTCGCGACTCGAGCGGCGGAGCAGGCTCCGCCCACGCTCACAGCAGCAGACCGGCTTCCAATTGAGGAGGCGGGTGGAGGCGGATGGACCGAGCGAGTGCTCTTCAGCCGTATGCAGCAGGCCTACCATGTGGGTCAACTGGGAGGTAACTACTGGGGCGAGAGGATCGGCGACTGGCTACTGCAGCGAGTCAACCTCTCCCTTCCCCGTCTCGCGGGCGATCCGGACAGCCGCCCCCCGACCTACCGGCACATCGACTGGTGGACGTCCAATCCCGGTTACGGCGACACGGCCCACCAGGTGATTACCCTCTACGACAACTTTATCCGGTCGGCAGCCCTACATGCCGAGAAAGGGGTGGAAAGATGAAACTGGCAATGCTGACGTGGGAGTCCCTGCATTCGATTGCGGTGGGCGGCATGTCCGCCCACGTCACGGAGCTGGCTGCGGCGATTGAGCGCAAGGGACACGAGGTCCATGTTTTCACCCGCATGGGTGAAAACCAGCCGTACTACGAACAGATCGACGGCGTCCACTATCACAGGTGCCCGTTCGACCTCGATCCCGACTTCTCCAGCGAGATACACAACTTCTCGCGATCCCTGGTCCATCACGTCTTTCAGACGGAAGACTACATCGGCCCGTTCGACCTCGTGCACGGTCACGACTGGCTCACAGGCCCCGCCCTCAGCTGGATCAAGGAGGGCCGCGGGCGGCGAACAGCCTGGACCGTGCACGCGACCGAATACGGCCGCTGCGGGAATCAGTTCTGGGGCGGCAATTCGGAGCGCATTCGCGGCATCGAGCGAGGAACAGCGTGGGGGGCTGACCGGGTCCTCGCGGTTTCGGGGTCGGTGCAGGGCGAGATTCAGTGGATGTACGAGGTGCCTTCCGACAAGATTCGCGTGGTCCACAACGCGGTCAGCCCGCATAAATACGGGCGCTGGCTAAACCCGGGCGAGGTGAAGGGCCGCTATGGATTCGGGCCCTTGGACCCGGTGGTACTGTTCGCCGGCCGAATGGTTTACCAGAAGGGACCCGACATCCTGATGGAGGCAGTACCGAAGGTGCTCAACAGTTACGGTAACGCGAAGTTCATCTTCGTGGGAGACGGCGACATGCGTCAGTATGTCGAGGAGATCGCCAACGGCAATGGGGCGGCCGGCGTCTGCCGTTTCCTCGGATACGTCCCCGAGGACGAGGTGATCAATTTATACAACGCCTGCGACGTTGTCTGCATCCCCTCACGCAACGAGCCCTTCGGGATCGTCGTGCTGGAGGCGTGGGCTGCCGGAAAGCCGGTAGTGGTGACGCACAGCGGCGGTCCGGGCGAGTACGTCTGGCACGATGTAAATGGCTACATGGTCTACCAACACCCCGAGTCGATAGCCTGGGGCCTGGGAACGATCATGCACAACTGGGACCATGCTCGCTGGATGGGCCACAACGGCCGGATCGCTGTGGAGACCGTTTTCAACTGGGATACGATCGCGGACCGTACGATCTGGGCCTATTGGAACTGAGATGCCAGACATCGGTCACGCCCTCGGGTTCCACATGCATCAGCCACCGGGCAACCTCGAGCTGCTCTGGCACACCGACGAGTGGGAGGCCCGGCAGATCATGCTCTGCTACCAGCGGCCCATCATGTACGCGCAGGCCTACCGCGACCACGGATGCTTCCACGTCGACTTCTCCGGCATTTTGCTGGAGCAGTTTCTCGATCCAACGGTCAAGGGCCTCTATCGCGATGTGGTGGACATCGAAGAGATGCTCGCCGGCTATGCGGAGGCGGAGAACATAGAGCTACTCTCGACCGGCTACTTCCATCCAGTCTTCCCCCTCATCCCCACCCCGGACTGGGAGGAGCACATGCAGCGCTCCGTCGATATGATGGTGGAGATCTTCGGGCGGCGTCCGCGCGGCTTCTGGCCGCCGGAGATGGCCTTCTCGATGGACATGATCCCGGCGCTCGTGAAGGCCGGGTTCGAGTACGTAGTCGTCGACCACGTCCACGTGAGTCCTGAGGAGGAATCGCTGGGAGAGGAGGACGCGGCGGTCCACCCGTATCTGGCTCGACGAGGCGAGGTCGAGATCACCGTCGTGCCGCGCCACCGCGACATCTCCAATGCCCAAGAGAGCGGGTTGGACCCCGGCTGGCTGGTCGGACAGGTCCAACATTGGAGCACGCGGATCAAGCGCCCGGCGCTGCTGACAACGTGGTCAGACGGCGAGAACGGGGGGTGGTTCCGGCAGACCGCAGAGGAGGCGGGCTTCTGGGGCCACTTCTATGCGCCCTATATGGAAAGCATCCACCGAGGCGCCTACCTGCTTCGCCCCACTCTCATCAGCCGCTATCTGTCAGAGCATCCGGCGCACCACACCGCCGAGGTGCGCACCGGGGCCTGGAACGTGGGTATGACCGGCGGATTCGACTTCGCACAGTGGGCCGGTAGCCCGACTCAGAAGGCCGTTCTCAAGGAAGTGTGGCACGCGAGTCAGGACTACCGCTACCTGCGGCACCACCTCGACTCTCTTCCGGCCGAAAGCCGGCGAGCCGGCGAGCCGGAAGAACTCGTGCGCTCGGCGCACGAAGATATCCTGCGTGCCGAAACGTCATGCTATTTCTTCTGGGGCGACACCTGGACGCCGAAGGCTCGCGAGCTGGTGGAGTCGGCGAAGCAGAAGTTGCAGCGCGCGCGTCAGGTCCTTGGTGCTCCCGAGAAATGAGTAAGCGCGTGAAGATAGCCATCCTGTCCTGGGAGACTCTGCACGGACCAGCGTGGACGGATGCGGCGATCATAGCCAGCGAGACAGCGCGCGCCTTGGTCGTCGCCGGGCACGAAGTGCACGTCTTCACTGCCTGCGGACCTCGCCAGGCCGCAGAGGGCCATTTCGACGGAGTGCACTACCATCGCTGTGCTCACGACGCAGACCCCAACCCCAGCGAGGAGACACGCAACTTCACCAGCGCGGTGCTCGCTCGACTCCGCCGCGCCGAGGAAGGCGAACGATTCGCCGTCGTGCACGGGTTCGAGTGGCCGACGGCCGCCATATTGGGCGAGCTGCGTCGTACCGGCGAGCACACCACAGCATGGTCCTTCTCTCGACCGGACCACGGATGGGAACCTCCGGTCTGGATGCTCGATAGGCCGAATCTCGAGCCAACCTGGAGCTACCACCCGGACGATTTCGCGGACCGGATCTTCGCGCCGGAGGAAGATCTCAAGCGGTCCTTCCTCGCCCACTGGGGCCTGCCGTGGGGGCGCGTCGAGATCTTGTATCCGGGCATCGATCCGAACTGGCCGGGGCCGCCTATTGACCCGGCTCAGGTGAAGGCCGCCCTGGGCTGCAAAACCTTCGATCCGGTCGTGCTCGCCAGCGGGCATCTGACGCCGGAGGCGCGACCGGGCCTTCTGCTAGAAGCCATGCCGCTGGTACTGGAGAAACATCCGAACGCCAAGGTCATCTTCGCCGGCGATGGAGAAATGATCGAGTTCCTAACCGATAGGACGCGCGTGCTGAATATAGAACAGGCTGTCCGCCTGACGGGAGAAGTCTCCGACAGAGATCTTGCCCAGCTCTGCCAGGCCAGCGATGTGATCTGTCTGCCACAGCGCACCCGGTCGCTGGTCTCCCCTTGCCTCAATGCCTGGGCCGCTGCCAAGCCGGTCGTTATAGCGCGGGGAAACGCCGCGGCCGCCTTCGTCTGGCACGATGTGACCGGCTGCGTGACGGAGGACACATCTGCCGGTCTGGCATCGGGTGTGCTTTCGCTATTTGAGGATTTCGAACGATGCCGCTTGCTGGGCGCGAACGGCCGCAGAGCGGTGGAAGACGCCTTCGGCTGGCCTACCATTTCGGGACAACTGCTCCACTCCTACCGGCAGGCGACTGCCGAAACGGGCATTGCCACGATCATCTAGTAACATCGGAGGAAGACACGATGAAGTGCTGGTTCTGCGAGAGCGACACGAGCACCGGCTACACGAGCTACTATACCGTCCTGGGATCTCTCAAGTGCGCCGACTGTCGGCTCGAGTGGCGGTCGCATGTCCCCCAGGCGATTGGACACGGATGATATGCCGGAACACGCGGTCATCTACCTCGTCGTTCACCAGCCTCGACGCCCGCTGCTGCCAGCTGCACCACTGCCTGCGCGCGCCTCAGCACAAGAGCTGTCGGCCGCGATTTTCGACGAGACGCTGAATCGACGTTACTTCCGCAAAGTCGCCCGCTGGTGCTACCATCCCGCGGTTGACGATTTCCTCGGTCACCTCGACCGAGGGCTCAAGATCAACATCGCTTTCTCCTCTTCGTTCCTGCGCCAGGCCGAGGCATGGGATCCAGAGCTGCTCGACAAGCTCCGCCGCCTTGTGTCCCGACCCAATTTGGAGGTCATCGGCGTCGAGCCATATCACTCGTTCCTTTTCTGGCTAAACCTCGAGCATTTCCGGCGCCGCATGGCGTGGATGAGGGAGGCGCTCACGGATCTTTTTGGTAAGCCGGTGCAGGTAACGGACACTACCGAGATGATCCTCAGCCCGGAAATCTACGCGGCCGTCGAATCGTTGGGGTTCCGGGGAGTCTTCGCGGAAGGTCGCCAGCTGCTCGAATGGCGTGAGCCGACCCACACTTACGTGCAGACGGACCACCATCTCCGCATCCTCCCGCGCCATAACAGGTTGAGCGATGACGTCGGATACCGCTTCTCCAATAAGGATTGGGAAGGCTACCCGCTGAAGGCGAGCGACTATGCGCGCTGGATCCGCGACACTGGCGGAGAGTTTGCCGTTCTGGGGTGGGACTTCGAGACCTTCGGCGAACACCACCGCCTCGACAGCGGCATCTTCGAGTTCCTCCGGTGGCTGCCAGGCGAGCTCGACCATCATGGTGTCACGACCCTTACCGCCAGCGAAGCGCTGGATCGGTATGGCGGCCACGTGCATTCGATCGACATACCCGCCTCACCCACCACTTGGGCGGGCAGAGGCGATATGTCCTGCTTCCTGGGCAACTCTGTTCAGCAGGACCTCTTCCATCTCATGCGGCACGCCTACAACCTGGCCGTCCTCTCCGGAGACCCCGAACTACTCGACATCGCCCTGTGGCTATCCCAGTCGGACAACCTGCACCTGTTACAGTGGTATGAAGAATTCAGTGCCGAGGCAGAGGTGTCGGCTTACTTTACCGCCGACGAGTGGTGGCATCTTGGACACGTGCGCCTGCTGGCAGAGATGAGGCGGGTCTATCAGAGGTTCATAGACATGCTTTCTCAGCGTCTTGCTCGAGAAGGCGGCAGTCCGCTTCCGATCGTCGGAGCCGACACCGAGTCGCCCCCGGCCTCGGCGGCAACGGCGGGGTGAGATCCCGGCTTCGGAAAGAGTGCTGAAATGGTTCGGATTCACGTCGCATTCGTAGTACACAACCACCAGCCTCCCGGCAACCTGCAGTTCGTTTTCGAGAAAATCTACGACCGGGCCTATCGCCCCTTCCTGGAGGTACTTCGGCGGCATCATGAGGTCAAGGCCGTGCTGCACTACTCCGGGGGCATCCTCAAGTGGCTCGAAGAGCACCGACCTGCAATCTTCGGCACCATAGGGGAGCTCGTCTCCGAAGGGCGTGTGGAGCTGATGACCGGGGGCCTCTACGAGCCCATATTTCCTATCATTCCGGACAGAGACAAAGTCGGTCAGGTGCGTTCCCTAACCCGCTACCTCCGGGAGCACTTCGAGGCGGAACCCAGGGGTTTGTGGCTCCCGGAGCGAGTTTGGCAACCAGAGCTCATTCCGGCGCTTCGCCGCGCCGACGTCGACTACACCATTGTGGATGACAACAACTTCCAACTTGCCGGACTCGCCGAGAGGCAGAGCCTCGGCTACTTCACCGCCCATGGGCCGGAGAGAGAGACGATCAGCGTTTTCCCCATCAATGCGGTCGTGCGCCGCTCCATTCCTTTCCAGCCGCCGGAGCAGGTTCTCGACCATCTTCGCTGGCTGGCGGAGGTAGGCGGCACTCCTCTAGTCGTCTTCGCCGACGATGGGGAGAAGTTCGGCGAATGGCCCGGCACCCACAGCCTCGTCTATGAAGAGCGTTGGCTAGACCGCTTCTTTGACCTGCTGGCGCAGAATCGCGACTGGATGGAGACGACCACGCTCGCCGACTTCATGGACAAGGAGCCCCCGCTGGGCCGGGTGGATATCCCGCCCGGCTCCTACCCGGAGATGATGGAGTGGTCGGGCGGCTCCTGGCGTCATTTTCTCGATCGCTATCCGGAGAGCAACCTGATATACCGCAAGATGCTTCAAGTCAGTGACGAGGTGGCCGAGATGTCTGGGACGGGAGAGGAGCTGCAGCACGCGCGCGATCACCTCTACCGCGGGCAGGCCAACTGCCCCTACTGGCACGGTGTCTTCGGCGGCCTCTACCTGCTGCACCTGCGCCTGGACGCCTATCGGAACCTCATCTCTGCGGAGAACATCAGCGAGCCCATAGACGCTGTCCGCGTTCGCTCGCGCGACCACGACGGAGACGGTCAGGAAGAGGTACTGGTGAGCACTCCTCACATAAACTGCTATCTCCACCGGATCGGCGGCCAGGCGTTCGAACTCGACCACCGTCAGGTACGATGGAACTTCCTGGCGACTATGGGACGCCGGTCTGAGCGCTACCACGAAAGGCTTGCCGATTCGGAGCAGGGCCGGCAGTTGCTCCCGCTCCGCTACGACTGGTACTCTAGGCGAGCGCTGATTGATCACTTCTTCCGAGATGACACGACCCTCGACAGTTTCGCCATGTGCGAATACGGCGAGCAGGGGGACTTCGTCAACCAGCCCTACCAGATAGAGACGGCAAAGCGAGAAGGTGCCGCCGAGATCGTGTTGCGCCGCGAGGGCGGGGCCTGGGCGGAGGGCGAGTTCCAGCCCGTGACGGTCACAAAGCGGCTGCGCCTCGTCGAGGAGTCGCCGCGCATCGACATCGAGTACGAGGTGATGCACGCGGCCTCCGGACCTCTGCCGCTCTGGTTCGGGTGCGAGAGCAACTTCGTGTTCTCTGCGGGATCTGCCGAGGGCCGCTACTATCGTTTCAACGGAAGCGGTAACATGCCGCCGCTGGACAGCATGGAGGTCCGGGACGGCACGAATGCTGTTGCTCTCGTCGACGAATGGCTGGGGTGTCGCGCCACGCTGCGCTTCCCTGAGGCGACAGAGATCTGGACTTTCCCGCTTCTCACAGTCTCTCAGGGGCTGGAGGGTCCGACGCGCGCCTACCAGGGAAGCTCAGTGACGGCCCACTGGCGCCTGCGCCTCGGACCCCACGAACCCTGGCATACCAAGATGAGCATTGATTTCGAGGGCGCACTAGCGCAGGCCGGACCGTAAAACCCCCGCAAGAGGCATCTGCCCGGGAGAGGCACTCAGCCGTCCGGTTTGCCGCCCTCTGCCGACCCGGACTCGGGCAGCGAGATCGCGACACACCTGGCGAAAGCGTACACCGACTCACCGAGCGATTTCGCCGGCAGCTGTTGCGGCAAAATCTTAATCACCACCGTAGCATAGGTGATGACTGCATGGTGAACCACGACCAGAACGCTCTGATATCGAAATCTACTGACTCGTCCGATGGCCCGCAGTTTCGATGCCAGGATGCTTTCCTCCACCAGCCGTCGCCGAAGGCTATGGCTGGTGGAGAGAGGTGAGAGAGTTGAAAGGTAGATTCGGAAGAACTAACTGCCGAAGATAAACGCTAACTGCATCTCTCAGCGTTACCTCTCGGTCTAGTTTCTGCTTTCTAATTTCATCTTTTAGGGGGGGAACTTGTTCCTTTTCGAGAAACTTGCCGTATATCAGAAAGCCCTCAATTTTGCTGAACACATGTCTAACTTCACTTCTGACTTCCCACGCGGTTGCTGGTATCTTGCCGATCAGCTAAACCGCGCCAGCCTTTCCATATCATTGAATATCGCGGAAGGCAATGGCCGTTGGACACAGGCGGATAGGAAAAACTTCTTTGGGATTGCCAGAGGCTCCATACATGAGTGCGTCCCACTCATCGAATTGTGCCGCCGCAAGAGACTAATAAATGATCAAACTTGTATTGAATTAAGAGCCGAGCTAGAAGAAATCTCCAAAATGCTTTCCGGCCTGATTGATCGCGCCAAGAAATCCAAGCATTAGGACGATACTTAGGATCTAATTTGGGTTACATTTTTGCCAAACGACATTTTTGGCAGGACAGCAGGGGTGTGATTAGTAGGAATAGAAAGTAGACTAGACCAAGAAACTTCCTCTGGAATCGTCATGACGAAACGAGCTAAGACGAAGCAACCTGTCACAGAGCAACGTACTGCCCGAGACTGGTGGGGCAAGATCGTGGGCGGTGGGGTACTCTTGATCTTGATAGCCCTTTGTGGTCTCTATCTGCAGTGGTACTACGGAGCAAGGCGACTCGAGGTGAAGCTGGTCCTCGGCCGCGTTACTCTCGAAGGAGGTTCTCAATACCGGGACGGTCTGCACCTAATAGCCGTCAACCATGGCAACGTTCCTGTGCAAGTAGTCAGTGCCGGGATATACCTGCCAGACGGTGCACCATATCCAGAAGATTCACCTTACAACGCGTATCCGGAAAGAGGCGACGACTTCTCGCTCCCGATCAAACCCGGCAACAACAAGGCAGTCACCCTGCAAGGGCTAAAACTGAGGGCTTTTTGTGATTCACTGGTCAACGCTGAACACAATAGTACTGTCAGCCTAGTCGGATTCTATGAAGATGGAACTCTCAAGGTCCACAAGAGTGACTCGTTCCACTTCAACATTGAGGACGCGATGAAGCTTGCTCGCTCACAGAGTGATGCCG
>JABAOC010003004.1_pt2 | contig 32100 bp, 32 predicted proteins | sample 7062161 | NCBI WGS metagenome assembly JABAOC01 (sample SAMN14538625, study PRJNA623070) | marine sediment metagenome | biome: marine biome [ENVO:00000428]; feature: marine pelagic biome [ENVO:01000023]; material: deep marine sediment [ENVO:00002113] | place: India: Gulf of Khambhat ... | reverse complement strand
GAATGGCATTCAAGAGGTCGCCAGTTCGATCCTGGTCAGCTCCACCATGAAAACTACAGGGCTTGGCAGCTGAGCTAAGCCCTTTTTCTTATCGAACATGTCATATTATGTTTATATACTCAGGAGTGAGTCCAATGGCAAGTCATACATCGGTCATTCCAAAGACCCGAATAACCGTGTTACAGAGCATAATAGTGGTAAGAGTAAAGCAACACGCGGCAGAGGTCCATGGAGACTTATATATCACGAAGAATATAAATCCCGTTCTGAAGCTATAAGGCGTGAGAAACATTTTAAGACTCAAATTGGAAGGTTAGAACTAAAGTCTAAGGGTATTCTTAAATAATCTGAAGGTCGGTCGAATCGACTCAGCTCCACCAGCCTTCGCTTCGAAAATCGAAGCTTCGGCTCGGCAAGCCATTTGAATTCGCTTCGAAACCTGTTGAGAATAGAAGGCTGCCGCGACGCAGCCTATATGGCGAAGTCGGGCAAATTAGCATAAATGACTTTCATCAGTGTCCTTTGAGAATTAAAATCTCTCCCTTGTACAAAACTATTTTGTCAGAGCGATACGTAATCCGATATACCTCCACCTGAAATCCCGCGATATGCTTGCACGACTAGTGCACCGTGCGTTATCAGGGCTGTGACGGAAGCCCCCGCCCCGCACAACGCGGTAACTTTCCTCGGGACGTTCATATACCGGACTTTTTCGGCTGTGCTCCCCGTACGCCTTCTTGTAGTAAGTGTCCTGTACCCATTCCCAGAGGTTTCCGCTCATGTCATAGACTCCTATTGCATTTGGCGAAAAGCTCTTCACAGGGACAGTCTTTTTCCGGTAAACGCCAGCCCTCGAATATGTTTCCACATAATTTTCAGCATCAAAATTAGCCTCGTCAGACCCTATGGTATCCTTGCCCGTACCAAACCTTACCTTCTTCCCCCGCTCCCGGCAGACATACTCCCACTCGGCCTCCGTGGGCAGACGAAAGTTCATTCCCGTCCTTTCGTTCAGTTTAAGGAAAAAATCCTGGGCATCATCCCAGCTTACCTTTTCTACAGGGCAACCATCACAGTCCTTGTATGTTGAAGGATTATTCCCCATGATTTCTTCCCACTGCTTCTGGGTAACTTCAGTTTCACCGATATAAAAGTCGTCTATGCATACCTCGTGAACAGGCTGCTCATCATGACTACCTTCTTTAAAGGTATCCCCCATTTCATAGCAACCTCCTTTAACAAACAACAACTTTCCTGTAAGTACCGTAATTTCTTCCGGCAGGTGCTGACTTTTTTCCTGCTCCCCACTCTCGTTACTGCTCTGGTTGTATTTGTCACCCGGCTGTCTTTCTGGTAGAACAGCACAAGCATAGATGAAAAAGGTAATCAGGAAAAATAAAAAATACCGGAAGGCATACTTGTAAATTTTCATAGTCGACTCCTTTTCTTGCTTTTCATATCCGAATTTATTATGTGAGTTTAAATATCTAGACATTATACAGCTATTGACATACATGATTTCAATAAAAAAGTATCTATCCTTGCAAGCGGTATATATTAGAAAGACCGAGAGGGGGGTAAAAACAAATTTAAAAAAAAATTAATGCATACTTAAACCTCAAAGGCATCCTTAATATGTTTAATCTGCTTCTTTTCATTTTCAAAATTTATACTAAGAACATCAAACCGTGCAGGAACCTCTCTCTTAAGCTTCTTTATATAAGCCAATGCCACTTTCTTAATTTTCTCTCTTTTTCTCCTGTTCACTGCCTCAAATGGATATCCAAATGTTTCATCGGTTCTTGTTTTAACCTCTGTAAATACAATCGTATCTTTATCCTTTGCAATAATATCAATTTCTCCAAACACTGTTCTATAGTTTCTTCTCAAAATCCTGTATCCCTTCTTTCTGAGGTATGTGATTGCAATTTCTTCACCTTCTTTGCCGAGAGTATTCATTTCCCTATAGTTTTCATCCCCTCCAATCTTAAAATCAGCTTTGGGATTCCTTCTATATCTTTGATGTCCTTCTGGCAGAGGATTTTTATAATATCCCTGAATTTCGAAAATTCCTCCCAGTGCCCCTTAAGTTCCGCGGATAACAATTTGAACAGGCTTTCTCCTTTGGCATCCCAGTCCAGCAGTATGATAACCCTTGCAAACCTTTCGGTAATATCCTCGCAAAACTCATGAAGGCTCTTCCCCCTGTGGAGAGTCATTATCTCTCCTACAAGACCGAGTTTTTTAAGTGCAATTACATCCTTTTTGCCTTCTACTATTACCGGGTATCTCTTGTTTGCTTCATAAAGTGCCTCTAAAATCTCCTTTAGCCTCTCGGCTCTTTCAAGATCGTCAATTGATGGCATATTTTTTTTCGTATTAATCATAATTTTAAATTTTAAGATAATATTATGTGTTTGATGTTATTCATTAATAATACAAGAATTAAGGGATATTTGGTATGTTTTGTGAATTTTATCAGTATTTTATTAAGTATAACATAACATTTAATGATTACACATATCTTATTGTGTTTTGTTGACATTACATATAATTTCATATATGTTAATAATGATATGGCTGCAAAATTAGGACAGCTTTTGATTCAATCGAGTATTATTTCTGAAGAACAGCTAAAACAGGCTCTAAATATTCAAAGGAAAGAAGGCGGAAGGCTTGGAACAAATCTCGTTAAATTGGGCTTTATTACTGAAGAAAAACTTGTTGCATTTCTCAGCAAACAATATGGTGTCCCTGCAGTAAATCTCGCAGAATACAAAATAGACGTATCCGTTATAAAATTAATCCCCTCAGATATGGCAAAAAAATATCTAATTATGCCGGTTGCCAGGGTCGGAGCTACACTTACGATTGCAATGGCCGACCCTTCAAATGTCTTTGCAATAGATGATGTTAAATTTATGACCGGCTACAATGTCGAGGTTGTTGTCTCAAGTGAATCAGCAATTATAACTGCTATTACTGAATTTTATCTGGGAAAAGGCGAAAGTCTGCTTGCTACTACATCAAAATCTAATTCAAGTGCAATACAGGCAAAGGACTATACCTTAAGCGATGATGATTTAGTTAAAGATGACGTATTTGATAGCAGTAGCTTTGATGATGGCCCTAACATTGATGTTAATGACTTTGACTCGATAGTGGGCAGCGCTCTCGATAATGTTGATGTGCTTGAAGAAAAAGAAGATACCGAGATCATAAGAGAAGTCGAGGCGCCAATAGTAAAACTTGTCAACGGCATATTTGTAAATGCAATCAAAATAGGTGCAAGTGATATTCATATAGAACCCTACGAAAATTCTTTAAGGGTTAGATACAGGGTTGACGGTGTAATGTACACGGTCATGAACCTGCCTATTAAAATCAAAGCTGCTCTGACTTCAAGGGTCAAGATCATGTCAAGGCTCGATATTGCCGAGAGAAGACTGCCACAGGACGGCAGAATCAAGCTGAAACTCGGCAAGAAGCGTGAGATAGATTTCCGTGTTTCAACTCTCCCCTGCCTCTTTGGAGAAAAGACAGTTTTAAGACTTCTTGACAAATCAAATCTACAGATCGACCTCACAAAGTTAGGATTTGAAGAAGCTGCGCTTCAGGATTTTATGGAAGCCCTTAACAAGCCCTATGGTATGATGCTGGTTACCGGTCCCACTGGAAGCGGTAAAACTACAACACTTTATTCTGCGCTTAATTATCTGAATAAGCCGGACACTAACATCATGACGGCTGAGGATCCCGTTGAATATAATTTCATGGGGATTAATCAGGTACAGGTCAGGGAAGAGATAGGCCTTAGTTTTGCTTCAGCATTAAGATCTTTTTTAAGGCAGGATCCTGATATTATAATGGTTGGCGAGATGCGTGATTTTGAAACAGCTGAAATCGGTGTTAAGGCTGCACTTACAGGCCACCTTGTCCTTAGCACTTTACATACAAATGATGCTCCGGGCACTATAAGCAGACTATTGAATATGGGTATAGAGCCCTTTCTTGTTTCTTCTTCAGTAATCCTCATACTTGCACAAAGGCTCTCAAGAAAAATATGCCAACAGTGTAAAGAAGAAGAAAAGATCCCGGTTCCAGCCCTTGTTAAAATTGGATTCCCGGAAGAAGATGCAGAGAAAATTAAGTGCTATAAAGGCAAGGGATGCCCTACATGCAACAACTCTGGATATAAAGGAAGAATAGCTCTTTACGAAGTAATGCCTATTAAAGACGAACTTAAAGAGCTTATACTCGAAGGTGCATCTGCAGCCGAGATTAAAAAAGCTTCGATCCGACTGGGCATGAAAACATTAAGAATGAGTGGATTAACAAAAATAGCTGAAGGCATAACTTCCATTGAAGAGATTATGCGTGTAACTTTCGGTGATTAAAAGGAGAAACTGATGGCAAGTATCTATGATCTGTTAAAAGTTATGATTGAAAAAGGTGCATCAGACTTGCATATTACTACAGGTAGTCCACCAAGGCTTAGAGTCGACGGAAAGATTGTCCCACTGGATCATCCAATCCTTACACCTGTCGAGACAAAATCAATATGTTATAGCATATTAACAGATGCGCAGAAACATAAATTTGAAGAAAACTTTGAACTCGACCTATCATTTGGAGTAAAAGGTCTTAGCAGGTTTAGGGGAAATATCTTTATGCAGAGGGGGGCTGTTGCCGGGGCATTCAGAACTATACCCTTTGAAATCAGAACATTCACTGACCTCGGTCTTCCAGAGATTATAAATGAACTTGTCAAAAAACCAAGGGGACTTATACTTGTTACAGGCCCTACAGGCAGCGGTAAATCTACAACCCTTGCCGCAATGGTGGACAGGATCAATTCAGAGAGATACGATCATATAATAACTGTAGAAGACCCTATAGAATATCTCCATGGGCACAAGAAATGCCTTATTAATCAACGAGAAATCAACGCAGATACAGCTTCGTTTAAATCTGCACTCAGATATGTACTTAGGCAGGACCCCGATGTAGTGCTTATTGGTGAGATGAGAGACCTTGAAACAATAGAATCAGCCCTTACAGTTTCAGAAACAGGCCATTTAACACTCGCAACACTTCATACAAATTCCTCTGTCCAGACAATAAACCGTATAATTGACGTATTTCCTCCACATCAACAGGAACAGATAAGAGTCCAGCTTTCATTTGTTCTTGAAGGGATCATTTCACAACAGCTTATACCTCATAAATCTGGTAAAGGCAGGGTACTGGCAGTAGAACTACTTGTGCCTAATCCAGCCATTAGAAACCTTATAAGAGAAGATAAAATACATCAAGTATATTCAATGATGCAGACGGGACAGATGAAGTTTGGGATGCAGACAATGAATCAATCATTAGTTGAATTATATTCAAAAGGATTTTTGACATACGATGACGCTGTTGGCAGGTCATCTGTGCCTGAAGAAATAATAACAATGCTCCAGAGGATAACAAGTGTATCCTCCGGTCGCGGGAGGTCTTAATAATGGCAGAAGTCTTCCAATGGTCCGGAAAAACCAGTAAAGGTTTTATTGAATCTGGTGAAATGAGTGCAGCCTCAAAAGAAGAGGTTATTTTTGCACTCAAACAGAAAAACATAGTACCTACTTTGGTCAAGCCCAAAGAGAAGAAAGCTCTCTTTGCCGGTGGGCTTGCAGCAAAAGTTAAAGACAAGGATATTGTTGTTTTCACCAGACAGTTTGCTACCATGATAGATGCCGGTCTTCCACTTGTTCAGGCACTTTCGATACTTTCAACACAAGTTGAAAACAAAACACTTGCAAAAAATCTTGCAATTGTAAAAAATGACGTCGAAGCAGGCTCAACATACGCTGATGCCCTCAGGAAACATCCTAAAATCTTTTCCGAACTATATATAAATATGGTTGCAGCAGGTGAAGCCGGCGGCATACTCGACACTATCTTGAACAGATTAGCCACTTATATAGAAAAGACCATGAAACTCAAGAAGAAGGTCAAAGGAGCAATGATATATCCTCTTGTTGTAACATCAATTGCAGTTTTAGTTATAGCAGTAATCATGATTTTCGTGGTTCCAACCTTTTCAAAAATGTTCAGCCAGCTTGGAGGAACACTCCCTGTACCTACAAAAATTGTTTTGCTCACAAGTAACTTTCTCGCTGGTTTAGGAGGGCTCATACTGCTTATTTTGATAGTTGCATTAATTGTAGCCTTTATTCAGCTCAGAAGGACCGAAAACGGTAAAAAAGTAACCGATTCTATATTTTTAAAATTACCTATTGTCGGTATTCTTCTCAGAAAAGTTGCCATTGCCAAATTCACACGAACCCTGGGAACACTAATAAGCAGCGGTGTCCCGATACTTGATGGTCTTGAAATAACCGCAAAGACTGCGGGCAACAAGGTCATTGAGTATGCTATTATGGAAGTAAGGCAGGCTGTATCAGAAGGCAAGACACTTGCAGAGCCATTAATGAAGGCAAAAACATTCCCGCCCATGGTCACTCATATGATATCAGTCGGGGAATCTACAGGTGCACTTGACACCATGCTTGGCAAGATCGCTGATTTTTACGATGATGAGGTTGACAATTCCGTTTCAAACCTGACTGCAATGCTGGAACCCATGCTGATGGTCTTTTTAGGCGGGTCGGTCGGATTCATTGTCGTAGCTATGTATCTCCCTATATTTAAGCTTATTACCCTTATTGAATAAGGATGACGGCAGAAAATGCCTTGATATCGAGATTAAAGGCCCTTATAGGTTTCAGGGTTGTTTTTGTTACTCTGCTTCTTGGTTCATTTTTTATATTCAAGATTCAGCATGTTAAACTGATCTCTCCAAATGCTATAATCTATTTTATTGTTTCCCTCTATATTCTGTCTATTATCTACGCTTTGCTGCTAAGCAGAATAAAAAACCTCTTTTTATTTGCGTATGTCCAATTAGTAATTGACGTCCTTTCTGAAATTGTACTGATTTACATAACAAGCGGAATCGAAAGCTGGTTCTCTTTTACCTTAATACTTTCAGTTATGTCTTCGAGTATTGTACTGAATAAGAAAGCCGGGTACGTTATAGCAAGTGTGAGCAGTATTCTTTACGGAGTTCTTATTAACCTCCAGTTTTATAATATTCTACCCATAACCTATGAAGGAAATATTCTTGTAAAGGCATTCCTTTATAATATCTTTATTAATATACTGGCCCTTTATCTCACAGCATATCTCAGCGGATATCTTTCACATAGTCTGGAAAAAACATCCCTGAAGCTTGAAGAAAAAGACACACATCTTAAAGACCTCGAATTTTTCAACATTAAGGTGATAGAAAGTCTTCCAAGCGGATTGTTCACAACTGACAGAAACGGCAAAGTACTGATCTTCAATAAAGCAGCAGAGAAAATTACGGGCACCAAAAAGGAACAGGTTATTGGCCGTAGCATAGAAACTGCCCTTCCATTCCTTAAATTCCCGTATAAAGACGGGCGTCGCGAAAATACTATAAAAACAGGCACAAACGAAGAACAGATAATCGGCATTAATATTTCTGTACTTAAAGATATCAGCGGAACTGAGACGGGCTTCATCGGTGTCTTCCAGGATTTAACTCAGCTAACTAAACTTGAAAACGAAATGAAACAGAAGGAAAAATGGGCAGCAATAGGAGAATTATCAGCCAATATCGCACATGAAATCAGAAACCCGCTTGCTTCTTTGAAAGGCTCTATTGAAATGCTCAAAGAAGACAATATCCCGGAGAGACATAAGGCCAACTTAATGAATATAGCGTTACAGGAGATGGAACGACTGAATACAATAATTATAGATTTTTTAACATATTCTAGTCCTAAACCTCTTGAATTGCAAAGAATTGACCTTCATTCGGTTCTGGATGAAACTATTGAACTTCTCAATAATATAAAACAGGATAAAACCGATATATTTATAAAGAAAGATTTTGAAGATTCCTTTTTTATTAATGCAGATGCTCAAAAAATCAGGCAGGTCTTCTGGAATCTCGGAGTAAATGCAATTGAGGCCATGAATAACGGAGGGGAGCTTGTAATAACAACTCAAAACTCCATCGATACTGTAAAAATAGTTTTTTCAGATACGGGTGTTGGAATTGAACCATCTAATCTGGAAAAGGTCCTTTACCCTTTCTTTACCACAAAGGAAAAAGGTACCGGACTGGGACTTTCGATTGCATACAGGATTGTTGAAGAACATTACGGCAGGCTAATTATTCACAGCATCCCTGGAACTAAAACTATCTTTGAGATTATACTACCAAAGTAATATGGAAAATATTAAAGGTAAAATACTCGTCATTGAAGATGAAAAAAGCATGAGGGAAGTACTGAGAATACTTCTTGAGGAAGAGGAGTATAATGTTACGTCTGCCTCAGATGGGAAAGAAGGGATTGAGCTTATTAAGAAAGATATCTTTGACCTTGTAATAACGGATATTAAGATGCCAAAGGCAGACGGATTTGAAGTCCTGAGAAAGGTTAAAGAGATTTCACCTGATACTATTGTAATAATGATTACAGCATTTGGTACTACTGAATCAGCAATCGAGGCAATGAAACAGGGGGCATACGACTACATCAATAAACCATTTAAGATCGATGAAATAAGGCTGGTAGTCAAGAAGGCGCTGGATAATAAGAAATTAAGTGAAGAGCTTTTGCTCCTGCGAGAAAAGGTTCAGGTTACATTCAGATTAGAAAATATTATTGGCAAGAGTGCAAAGATGCAAGAGCTTTTCAAGGTAATCCCAAGGGTTGCACAGAGCAGTTCAACAGTACTGATTACAGGTGAAAGCGGGTCAGGCAAGGAACTTGTATCAGCTGCACTTCATAACCTTAGCCCCCAAAAAAATAAAAACTTCATAACGGTCAATTGTGCTGCTTTTCCAGAAGGGCTGCTCGAGTCAGAACTTTTCGGCCATATGAAGGGATCCTTTACAGGTGCACTTTACAACAAAGCGGGTCTTTTTGAAATAGCGGATGGGGGAACAATTTTTCTTGATGAGATCTGCGAAATGCCTTTATCACTACAGTCTAAACTGCTCCGTGTACTTGAAAATGGGACTTTCAGAAGGGTTGGGGGAACATCCGATATCAAGGTTGATGTACGTGTGATCTCAGCAACAAACAGGGATATCCTTGAGGCAGTCTCATCAGGAACCTTTAGGGAGGATCTTTATTACAGGCTAAATGTTGTGCCATTAAATCTGCCACCTTTAAGGGAAAGAAAAGAGGACATCCCGTTATTGATTGAGCACTTTTTGAGTAAATTCTCAGCAGATAATAAGATGATATCTCCAGATGCAATGCGAATATTTATGAACAATTCATGGAAGGGTAATGTAAGGGAACTCGAAAACGTATTGGAAAGGATAGTCCTGCTGTCTGACAAGGAAATAATTACACCTCAGGATATTCCCGATGAGATCAAAATGGCTAAATATGACATAAAAAGTCTCCCTGATCTTACGGATGAAGGTCTGGATATGGAGAAGATTATCGAAAATATAGAAAAAGACTATCTTATAAAGGCCCTTGAGAAAACAAATGGGGTAAAAATAGAGGCAGCCAAACTCCTAAAGCTCTCTTTTCGTTCCTTCAGGCACAGACTTTCAAAATACGGGATTAAATAATGAATTTGAAGCTTGGTGAAGCAATGGTTAAAGAGAGCCTGATTACGAAAGAACAGCTCAGGCTGGCACTTGAAAGGCAGGTTGTCTTCGGCGGCAGAATCGGGACAAACCTTGTTGAACTAGGTATAATCAGAGAAACTGAACTATCTTCTTTTTTAAGTAAATATTTCAAAATCCCCAAAGTTAAACCTTCAGAGCTTGCTTCAGCAGATAACGAAACAATCTCTTGTATCAGCAAGCAAATCGCCGAAAAATACAAGCTGGTACCGTTTAAAAAAGACCGTAAAAGACTGCATGTAGCCATGCTCGATCCAAATTCTATCCCGATAATTGATGAGCTGAGGTTTATTACAGGGTATGACATTATACCTTATGCCATTTCTGAACTCAGACTGCTTTATAGTCTCGAAAAATACTATGGGATGAGAAGGGATATTCGTTATATAAGCATATTTGGCAAAGAAGAGGAAGAGGAAACACCAAATGACAAAAATGAGGAATATTTGAAAAAAGTAAAAGAGGAATTTGCAAATGCAAAGGAGAAAGAGGAGATTATTGGCATTCTTATGAATGAAGCAAAAAGGATTGCATCAAGGGTCGCTATTTTTATAAATAAAGACGAAAAGTTAGTTGGCTGGAAAGCAAGGGGCCTGGATGTTGAAGATCTTGAAATCACAACAGATAACAATTCAATTTTCACTGACGTTATTAACAGAAAAAATTACTACAGAGGTCCTCTATTGAACATACCAGGGAATAAACCTTTGATCTCAAAACTTTCAGGCACACCACAGGACTGTCTTTTGACACCTATACTTATAAGAGACAAAATTATCGCGTTACTATATGTAGACAATGGTAATGCATCGGTTCTGGATGCCAGCCTGAGCTATGTAAATAAACTCGTTACAATGGCCTCGATCAGCTTTGAAATAACTATACTAAGGAACAAGATATTAACGTTATAATACTATCCTGTGCTTTACGGTATAGACATTCATCCTCTTCCCTCGCATAAAACCAACAAGTGTAATCCCTGCCGATTCAGCAATTTCAACAGCATTACTGGTAGGCGCAGACCTGCTGACCAACAGTGGGATTCCGCATTTATAACATTTCATCACTATGTCGGATGACAGTCTTCCGCTTGTAAGCATCATCTTGCCCTGAAAGGGAATCTTCTCAAGGATTAAATATCCTATTACCTTATCTGCAGCATTATGTCTTCCTATGTCCTCAGAGAAGACAATCATCTTATTCCCGTCAGCAAGAGCAGCGCTGTGTACCCCTCCGGTAAGCCTGAAGACCTCAGACTTCTTCTGGAATTCACTGTACATTGCTCTAACAGTTTCGATATTAAATACGGTATTATCCAAGATTTTCCTTTCTGGAAGCTGTCTCGAAAAACTTAAGCCGCCGGCACATCCCGACGTTACGGTTGACTCACCTTTATAAACAGTACCGGATGAAGGGATATCAGCATGTATTTCTTCTCCATACTCAATGTTTATTCTTTCTTCACACCAATCACCTGATAAAAGCCCTTCATTATGGATTATACCTACCACGAGTTCACGAATCATTAAAGGCGTACAGTATATGTTAATCAAATTTTCTCCATTAAAAGAAATTTTCAGCCTTTTTTCGACTGCAACAAGATCATCCGTCTCCTCTGGTGAACTTTCTTTAATCTTAGATATCCGTATATTTTTATATGCTTCCATAATAAAAGTGTAACAGAGATAATTTGTTGTTGTCGACTTGACTTTGGATGCTTATGATTCTTATTATTGCATATTCGGGGCGCACGGTTCGATACTATTAAGCCGTCCCGATACAAAATACCGACGGGATGTAGCGCAGTCTGGTAGCGCGCACGGTTCGGGACCGTGAAGCCGGCGGTTCAAATCCGCCCATCCCGACCATTTATTTTTTATATCGGGATCGCCCCGAAAAAAAATAAGAGACACTGTGTCTCTTATTTTTTTTAATTTTTTTCATTATCAGGGACACTTCCCATTTTTTTAAATCTTTTTAGGCCGTCTGGGTTATTCATTGAAAACCACCGTCCCAACTTCTTGTATATTTTATTTACCCAAAAATTTCATTTCAGTATAAAAATAGCAGGCAGATTAATTAGTTGGACATATTCCTTTCGCTCCCTGGAGGGAAATTTTTACCCGTCTCATGACTCATTCGCTCGAAATTTTAAACTCCCCCGTATACGGTTTACCCCGTTCTACGGGGTCAAACAGTAAAAATTCGTCCCGACTCATCGGGAACGCTTATTTCGCCTCCCGAAAAGTCGGGGTAAAATGACGGGTGCCAAAAATTTCCCTATGTCTGCTCAAGAAACATGCCCAACTATATAACATGTATACTTGCATCAAACGCATCTTTGGGGTCAATTTAAGAAGAAATACGGGAAGTGTACCTGATTTGTTTGACCTGTGCATAGTTAAAAACAGGGCCGTGAGTACATGCATATATGCCGTCTATATAACATTGCCCGCATTTCCCAACAGCACATTTCATGCGTGCCTCAAGCGTAGCCCAAATCTGTGTATCAGGCATCCCCCCTGAAGAGAGCAGTTCAGCTACTTTATTTATCATGATCTCCGGACCGCATATATAAGAATATGCCTTTTTAAAATCCGTCCTTATCTTATCAAGATGCTCTGTAACAAGCCCCTCGTAGTCCTTCCAGCCTCTATCTTTCACATCAACGGTAAGAATAACATCTATCCCCTTCTTCCTCCATCCCTTTATATCCTGTTCAAAGAGTATCTCTGAAGGATTTTTTGCTCCGTATAGCAAAAAGATTTTTTTAAACCTGTCCCTGTGCATAAGAACAAAATTTATTAAAGAACGTAAAGGTACTATGCCAATACCTCCAGCAATAAAAATAACGTCCTTTTTCTTTGCCGATCCGGTAAGGAATCCGTTTCCATAGGGACCTCTCAGCCAAATACTGTCTCCCTTTTTAAGACTGTGCAGGGCAGTGGTAACCGTACCTACCTTTTTTATTCCGAACTCAATATGTTTTTGCAGTCCTTTTGTGGATGTTACTGATATTGGCGCCTCTCCTGCACCCCATAGAGATACCATAAAGAACTGCCCTGGGGAATAATCTACTTTTCGACCCTGGATTACATGAAATATTTTAACATCACATCCTGTATCAAAAATTTCTTTAACTGTTGCCCGAAAAGGCATAAAGATATTCTTGCTGTTCTTAGCTGCTTGACCTCTGCCCATTAATTCTCCACTTCTTTATCTTCTGGGATATTGTTGCTATATCAATTCTTCCGGGACACACAATAGTGCATCTGCCACAGCCAACGCATCCGAATTTCTTAAACTGCTCAGGGTAATAAATCACTTTATGGTACCACCACCTCTTTGTCCTTAACACTTTTTTTTCAGCCGGGATACTCCCTCCCGCCATTCTGGTAAACCCTTTAAAAAAGCAAGTATCCCAGATTCTTATTCTCTTTCCCCTCACTTTAGTCTCGAACCTATCCACAACATTAAAACATGTGCATACAGGACATTCATAAACACAGCCACCGCATTCAAAACACCTTGCCGCTACCCACTCCCATAGGGAATCCGGTACTTTGCCAGCAAGGATCTTTTCTCTTGTTTCTTCAAGATTAATCCTCTTTTCAAACTTTGTCTGAACACTGAGTAAAATTTCGTACCGGTCATCATAATCCTGCTTCTTGGCGGATTCAAACAGGTGTTTGTAAGGTTCAGTAATGCTTCTTCCTGCATGAGAACCTATACTGACAAAAAATCTGTCACCTAAATCAGTAAGCTGAACATCAAAACCGGATTCAAGAAAAGGGCCGGTACCCAGGCTGTTACAAAAACATGTGGGTTCCGGATTGTTGCACCCAAGGGAAATGAATATCATATTCTTTCTTCTTGAGAAGTAATAACTGTCTTGAAATTTTCTGTTTGGATTCTTAATGTCATATGACGATTCGGTTTCAGCGCTATAGAATCTGTCAATCAGATTTATTGCTGATATGTCGCATGGCCTTGCACCGAAAATAATTCTCTTTCGAGTGTTAATGAGATCATGAATCCTTCCTTCGGAATATTCAAACATCTCTTCTAACTGCGGAAATACAAATTCCTTGGGCAGGCACAAGGTCGTCGGATATTCAAGGCTGATCTCATGAATCTGATCGATATTTTTAAAAACAAACTCCTGATTAATATCCTTTATAGGACCTGTCAGTTCTCTTTCCTTCCTTAACTGCCGGAGCCAGTATGATAAATAATTTTTATCCAGTACAAGATCTTTTTTCACGTATTTTCTCCACTTTTGCCGCACATACCTTGTATTCAGGAATTTTTGCTTCCGGATCCAGTGCAGGGTTTGTCAGTAAATTTGCAGATGCCTCAAAAAAATGAAAAGGAATAAATATTGTGCCCCTGATTATCTTATCCGTAATATTCGCAATGGCCTCTATGCTTCCTCTTCTGGTTGACACCTTTATCTTTTCACGGTTTTTAATGCCAAGCGCTTTTGAGTCCTCAGAATTTATCTCCACCAAGCACTCAGGCTGTTCCCTCTCGAGAGTTGCAGTTCTTCTTGTCATTGTCCCTGTGTGATATTGGAAATAATTTCTTCCTGTCGTGAGGACTAGAGGATATTTTTTATCAGGCTGTTCATCGGGCGGGATATAATGAACAGGAATAAATGAGCCAAGCCCCCTTGCAAATTTTTTCCTGTGTAAAAATTGAGTTCCTGGATGATTGACATCGGTGCATGGCCATTGAATCCCAAAACTCTCATCAAGCCTGTGATGAAGTATGCCCCTGTATGAAGGCGTTAGAAGGGCTATTTCTTCCATTATCTCATGGGGGGCATTGTAATCCATATCATAGCCCATCTTCTTTGAGATCTCACAGATTATTCTCCAGTCCGGTTTTGAATCCCCAACAGGCTTGACGGCCTTTCTTATCTTCTGAACCCTTCTCTCTGTATTAGTAAAAGTGCCGTCCTTTTCGGCAAAACTCGCTGCAGGAAGGACAACGTCCGCAAGCCGGGTGGTCTCTGTTATAAATATGTCCTGTACTACTAGAAATTTCAGTTTTTTTAGCGCCTCTACTGTATGTCTGGAATCAGGATCTGAAATAACTGGATTTTCACCCATAATATACATGGCCTTTAATTTATTCTCATGAGAAGCCCTGAGCATCTCCATAAGGGTAAGACCCGGATTTAGAGGAAGCTTTGTTCCCCATGTGTTTTCAAATTTTTTCCTTTTTGTGATATCTCTGACACTTTGGTAGCCTGAATAAACCTCCGGAAGAGCTCCCATATCGCATGAGCCCTGAACATTATTCTGCCCCCTCAAAGGGTTTAGACCAGATATTGCATGCCCGACATGGGCTGTCAACATTGTAAGATTTGCACAAGCACGGACATTATCAACACCTGTTACATGCTGTGTAATGCCCATTGCAAAGAACAGCATGGACCTGTTTTCCATTGCATATAACCTTGCAACTTTTCGTATATCATCCGCAGGAACACCAGTAATAGATTCACCTATTTGAGGTGTATAGTATTTTATGACTTTTTCAAATTCATCAAAATTTTCTGTCCTTCTTTTAATAAAGTCAATATCGACCAGCCCTTCATTAATAATTACATTCGTTATACTGTTAAGAAGCGCTACGTCAGTCCCGCTCTTGTGCTTCAAATGAACATGTGCAAGTTCAGCAATCATGTTCCTTCTTGGATCAGCAACAATCAGGAGTGCTCCTCTATTAACAGCATCCAGCATGTGCATTGCTATCATGGGGTGCTGCTCTGTGGTATTGGATCCTATTACAAACAGGATCTTTGCATCTTTAATTTCACTTATTGAGTTGGTCATTGCCCCTGAGCCAAAAGCACCTGCCAGTCCACCCACAGTCGATGAATGGCAAAGTCGAGCACAGTGGTCAACATTATTTGTCCCGATTATGGCTCTTGCAAATTTCATCATCAGATAATTTTCCTCATTTGTGCATTTAGCAGAGCTGAGAATTCCAATGGAGTCAGGACCTGAAGTATCTCTTATCTTTATTAGCCTTTTTGCGATATAATCAAGTGCCTCATCCCATGAAGCTTTTCTAAATGAACCGTTCTTTCTGATAAGCGGATACTTTAGTCTGTCAGGATGCTGGACAAATTCAAAACAGTTCCATCCTTTGACACAAAGGCTGCCCGTATTTACTGGATGATTTCTGCTCGGGGATACCCCTTTTAAGACACCTTTTTCAACATGAAGATAAAGACCGCATCCGCATCCACAATAGGGGCATATTGTAGAAATTTTTTCCACTAGATTAATTTAACACAAAATACAGCTATTACAAAACTAAACTGTTAACTATTGCAGATGTTCTGTTAAAATAACATATAATTTATATGAACAGACCATTTATTATCGGAATTGGAGGCACATACAGCGGGACAGGGAAAACAACATTAGCAACCGCCATTCTTAAATATTTCAAAAACCTTAACTCCAAGCGCTCTGCTCCCTGCTCTTTAAACAGATGGGGCTTTATAAAATTTACAAAAACTCCTTCTCCGCCTCTAATAATCACCGACAAGAAAATTCTAATGGAAAAAAACAAGGACACATGGAGGACTATAAAAGCAGGTGCTTCCGGGGTTTTATGGGTTAAATCACCCCGTTCAAGCATTTATAAGGTGCTTCCTGAATCTGTCAAAAGGCTTTCGCATCTCGATGGCATAATCGTCGAAGGCAACAGTGCAATTGAGTTTTTAAATCCTGATATTGTAATATTTATATTTGGAGCTTATAAAAAGCAATGGAAAACAGGTATTTATAAACTCGTATCTATTTCAGATATCATATTTTATAATAATGAGGCTGAACTTCCCGAGATCAGCAAAAAAACAAAGGTTTTCTGCAAGACCTTTTCTGATAAAAAAGAATATAAGGGTTTTTTCAAGTTTTTTATTAAACTGTTAATGAAAAAAAAGCTGGAAAAAGAGTTAGATAAAAACTCTATCAAAAGAAGAATTTCATGTGCTGATGCGCGGAAAATTGCGGAAGGACTTAAAATCCCTTACAGAGAAGTAGGTGCTGCTGCAGATGAAGTCGGCATAAAGATAAAAAACTGTCAGCTCGGTTGCTTTTGATGGAAATAATCCTTTTTGAACTGGCTCTCACTTTTTATTTTGCAGCTGCAATTGTTAGCCTGCTTGAGCTTTTCAAGGGCACTAAAACAACCTCAATTATAATGCTCAGCCTTTGTACAATCGGCTTTGCCATTCATACTTCCAACATTGTTGCCAGGTATATCATCTCTGGACATATCCCTATAGCAAATCTGCATGAGGCATCATCATTTTTTGCATGGTGTATTATATTGATATTTTTCTTTCTGGAATATAGATACAAACTCGGGTTACTCGGATCATTTATCATTCCATTGGTATTCATAATCATGCTTTCTTCATCCATTCTTCCCCGCGAGATTGAGCCATTAAGTCCCCTGCTCCAGAGTTACTGGTTAGGTATCCATACCGTATTAGCCTTTATAGGTTATGCAGCATTTGCTTTGGCATTCTGCATAGGCATAATGTATCTCATACAGGAGCACTATGTAAAATCCAAAAGGCTTGGCAAGCTTTTTCAGAGGCTGCCGAGTCTACAGATACTTGATGAGATAAATTACAAATTAATTACAATTGGATTCCCATTGTTCACTCTTGCCATTATAACAGGAGCTTTATGGGCAGAAGACGCATGGGGAAGTTACTGGAGATGGGATCCCAAAGAGGTCTGGTCATTAATTACCTGGTTTATGTATGCCTCGATTCTCCATCTCAGGCTTACTGTAGGCTGGAGGGGTAAACGGGCTGCGATACTTTCCATAGTGGGATTCACCGCAGTTATCTTCACCTTCTTTGGAGTTAATCTACTTTTAAAAGGTCTGCATTCTTTCAAATGAATATCGTAATTATAGGACTCAACCATAAAACAGCCGATGTCAATGTAAGGGAAAAACTGGCGTTTAACGGGTCAAAACTCGAGGAAGGTCTATTTAAAATAAAAGAGCTTCCTGAAGTCAACGAGACCGTTGTGATTTCAACATGTAACAGGGTAGAAATTTATCTAAATGCCAGTGATGTTTCCGAAGCATACGAATCAATAAAAACTTTCCTGGTCAATTTTTTTGATATTAAAAAAGAATCCCTTGATAATGCTCTCTATCTATATGACGGTCTGAAGGCTGTCAGACATGTCTTCAGGGTTGCATCAAGTCTTGATTCAATGGTGGTGGGAGAACCCCAGATACTGGGACAACTTAAAGAAGCTTTTGAATTTGCCCTTGAGAAAAAAACAACAGGTATTTACCTCAATAGGCTAATGAAAAAATCCATTTCTGTTGCAAAGAGGGTTAGAACCGAGACCAAAATTGCTGAAAATGCCGTGTCTATAAGTTTTGCAGCTGTTGAGCTTGCGAAAAAAATTTTTACGGATCTCTCGGAAAAATCGTTTATGCTCCTGGGTGCAGGTGAAATGGCAGAACTTGCTGCAAAACATATAATTAACAACGGGGTCAAGGATATAGTTGTTGCTAACAGAACCTATGAAAGAGGTTGTGAACTTGCTAAAGAATTTAATGGACGGGCAATTATTTTTGAAGATTTTCTTAAAGAAATGGTCTATTCTGACATTTTGATATGCTCAACAGGATCACCCAATTATGTGCTCTTTAAAAGCCAGATGCAGAAGGTACTTAAAGAAAGGAAAAACAAGCCTGTATTTATCATAGATATATCGGTTCCGAGGAATATTGATCCTGAGATTAATGATTTGGGCAATGTTTACCTTTACGACATTGATAACCTGCAGGGTGTAGTTGACACAAACATCCTCGAAAGAAAGAAAGAGGCTGAGAAAGCTGAGGAGATTATAAAAGAGGAGGTTGAGACATTCAGTAAATGGCTGTCCTCGCTAGATTCAGTGCCTACAGTTATCGCCCTTCGAGAGTGGGCAGAGTCGATAAAAAATGAAGAGTTTAAGAAACTGCTTAACCGACTGCCTGATATTGAGGAAAAAGAAAGGAAGGCAATCGATATTATGGCCAACTCAATTATAAACAAACTTATTCATGCACCAACAACAGCTCTTAAAGAGGACTCCGAGGACCGAGATATATTGATAGCCACAATCAAAAGACTCTTCGGGCTCAACAGAGAAGATAATGGCAAAAAGTAAAGTTATAATTGGCACCCGCGGCAGCAAACTCGCTATGTGGCAGGCTGCCTGGGTCAAATCAGAACTTGAGAGGATAAACCCTGGACTAAGCATCAAACTCAACAAGATAAAGACAACAGGAGACAAGATACTTGATGTGCCTCTTGCAAAGGTTGGCGGCAAAGGACTTTTTGTTAAAGAGATTGAAGATGCGATCCTGAGTGGCAAGGCTGATCTGGCAGTTCACAGCTTGAAGGATGTCCCGACAGAATTACCTGCTGGTCTTCACCTCGGAACTGTATGCAAAAGAGATGACCCCAGGGATGCCTTCCTAACCAGAAAGCAAAATTCCAAATTCCAAATTCCAAATTTCAAAATGCTGCCTGAGGGGGCTACGGTTGGCACAAGCAGCCTCAGAAGGTCATGCCAACTCCTTCGCCTGAGACCTGACCTGAAGATTTTACAACTACGGGGAAATCTCGACACAAGAATACGGAAACTCGATGAAGGACAGTTTGACGCAATAATTCTGGCGGTAGCGGGGGTAAAAAGACTCGGATGGGCTGAGAGAATTACCGAAATTCTTGATCCTGAAATTATTTTCCCTGCAATAGGACAGGGGACAATCGTAATCGAATGCAGAATTGACGATGAGTTCATAAATAAAATTATTGCACCTTTGAATCATCCTGAAACTTCCATATGTATTAAGGCTGAAAGGTCATTTCTTAAAAAACTTGAAGGCGGCTGCCAGGTTCCCATAGCTGCCTATGCAAGACTTAAGAATGGGGCAAAGAGCGAAGGGCAAAGAGCAAAGACATATCAATCCAAAATTCTTTTTATTAAAGGGCTTGTCGGCAGCGTCTCGGGTGACAGGATAATCAGCGGGCATATTGAGGGAACTCCTGATGATGCCGAAATTCTCGGAACTAAACTTGCTGAGAACCTTCTCTCGAAAGGTGCGGATAAAATTCTGGCAGAGGTTTACGGGAAATAATTTTTAATATACTTTCCCCCCGTAAATCCTGAAAGATCGGGACACGGGGTCTGTCACTTTTCTATTGCTTGAAGCCTTTCCTTGTCTTCCTGACAGTCTATGCATAAGGTCGCAGTAGGCAATATACTCAATCTCTTCTCACTTATCTCTTCCTCGCATTCTTCACATATACCATACGAACCTTCATCTATCTTTCTTATTGCCTCATCGATCCCATAGAGTGCTTCCCTGTTAGTAGCAAGCATCCTCAGGCTCACATCTTCAGAAATATCCACAACTGCCAGATCACCTTCATCAAATGCAGTATCAACAAGCTGGCGTTTCTCGCCACTCATAAATCTGGATATCTCCTGTTCAACCTCCTTAACAATTATCTCCCTTCTTTTCAGCAAGATCTTTCTCAGAGAGGCCAGTCTACCTTTTTTAGCTTCCTGATCGTCCATAATTTTCTTTTTGGTAACAGGCCTCTTTTTAACAGCTGTTTTAGCAGTGCTCGACCTTACTTTCGCTTTAGTCTTTTTCTTTAATTTTGAGGTCTTCTTTGCTTTTACAGAAAGTTTTCCGGTAACCGCCACCTTCTTTTTTCTGGGTGACTTCTTTTGGGAGATAGTTGTCTTTTTCTTTTTAAGAGATGTTTTTACTTTCTTCTTTGCAACCATTATTTCGATTCTTCTTTGGCCTCCTCTTTGGCCTCCTCTTTAGCCTCCTCTTTGGATTCCCCTTTGGCTCCTTCCTTATATACTTCGATAATACTTCTTACCTTTATTCCTGCCTGCTTAAGAGCCTTTTGGACATCAGGTAGTTTTGCATCTTCAACTTTTAACATAAAATTACTGTTCATCTTCATACCTCCATTATTTCTTTTTCCTTCTGTTCAAGGATCTCATCTATCTTTTCCACGAATGAATCTGTAATTTTTTGTATTATCTCATGACTTTTTTTAACATCATCTTCGCTAAGATGCCTTTCCTTCTCAAGTTTCTTAAGTTCTTCATTGGAATCTCTTCTTATATTTCTTACCCCCACTTTTGCTTCTTCTGCTCTTTTCCTGACCAGCTTAACAAGCTGCTTTCTTCTCTCTTCAGTCAGAACAGGTATGTTTATTCTTATTGTCCTGCCGTCATTAATTGGAGTAAGTCCAAGATCAGATTTTAATATAGCTTTCTCGATATCAGGTATTAAACGCTGTTCCCATGGCTGGATCGCAATCTGCCTGCTTTCAGGTATGCTCAGGCTTGCCAGTTGCTGAATAGGTGTTAATGTACCATAGTAATCCAAAGAAATTCCGTCAAGAAGAGCCAGTGAAGCCCTGCCCGTTCTTAAAGAAGAGAATTCTTTTCTCAGCGAATCAATCGTTTTTTTCATCCTCTCATCTGTTTTTCTTTTCAGTTGCTGGTCCATCTATCAACTCTTAACAATCGTCCCTATCCTATTCCCTTCTATAATCTTTCTTATATTCCCCTTGCCCCTCAGATTAAATACCACAATCGGCATGTCATTGTCCATACACAAAGTTATAGCCGTCGAGTCCATAATACCCAAGCCTCTTTTCAGCACATCTAAATAAGTAAGTTTGAGGTATTTTTTAGCTTTTGGATCCTTTACTGGATCAGAAGAGTATACGCCGTCAACCTTTGTTCCCTTGAGGATAACATCAGCTCCTATCTCCATTGCCCTCAAGGCTGCGGCTGTATCTGTAGTAAAGTACGGATTCCCTGTCCCGGCAGCAAAAATAACCACCCTTCCCTTTTCGAGATGCCTAACTGCCTTGCGCCTGATGTAAGGTTCAGCAAGCTCCCTCATTTCAATTGCTGACTGAACCCTTGTAGGTATATGATATTTTTCAAGAGCGTTCTGCAGGGCAAGGGCATTAATCACAGTTGCAAGCATACCCATATAATCTGCTGACGCCCTCTCTATCCCTTCAAAACTTCCCTGTACACCCCTGAATATGTTTCCGCCTCCAATTACAATAGAAATCTGAATCCCTCTGGTTACAACGTCTTTTATTTCCCTTGCCAAATAATCTACTGTTTCTGAGGCAATGCCGTATCCTTTGTCCCACATCAGGGCTTCACCGCTGAGTTTCAGCAGTATCCTTTTATACTTATATTTGATATTTTTGCGCGACATTTTTAATTTAACCATTTTTACCCTCGGACTGAATCTCTCCAAGCTGATATCTGACAAATCTTCTGACCATAATATTCTCACCCAGCTTTCCGATCTTTTCTGCAATAATATCCTTTACCTTCATTTTCTGCTCCGGGTCTTTTACAAATATCTGTTCCAGCAAGCAGTTCTCCGAATAAAATTTATCCAGTTTCCCCTCAACTATTTTTTCAATTACTTGAGGCGGCTTATTGGTTACCTGTGCCCTGTATATTTCCTTTTCTTTTTCTATGACACTCTGAGGCACTTCCTCTCTTGAAACATAAGCAGGATTTGCTGCTGCTATATGCATTGATATGTCTTTTACAAGCATCCTGAAATCATCTGTTCTTGCAACAAAATCAGTCTCACAGTTAAGTTCAACCATTACTCCTATCTTGTCCATGTGTATGTAAGAGCTGATTAGACCGCTGGATGTTGCACGACCAGCCTTCCTTGCTGCAGTTGCCAGGCCTTTCAGCCTCAGTAAATCTATGGCTTTTTCGAGATCACCTCCACTGTCTAACAGTGCTTTTTTACATTCCATCATGCCAACTCCAGTTTTATCCCTGAGGTTCTTTACTGCACTTGCTGAAATAGTTGTCATTCTGTTACCCCCTCTGCTTCCTCTGTTTGAATCTTCTCTTCAATAAGTTCTTTTTCAGCTTCCTGCTGGGTAGATTTAGAGAACTGATCCTTTCCTTCTAAAGCTGCATCTGCAATCTTTGATGTCAATAGCTTTATTGCTCTTATTGCGTCATCATTTCCAGGGATTACATAATCTATTTCATCAGGATCACAGTTTGTGTCGACAACAGCAACTATTGGTATAGATAATTTTCTGGCTTCTGCCACTGCAATCCTTTCCTTTCTGGAGTCAACAATAAATATTATGCCGGGAAGCTCTTTCATATCCTTAATTCCTGAAAGATTTTTTTCAAGTTTTGCCCTTTCCTTTTCAAGGGAGGTAGCCTCCTTTTTAGGCAAAAGACCCATTGTTCCGTCTTCCTTCATAGCATCGATTTTCTTGAGTCTCTCTATGCTGTTCTTTACGGTGGAGAAATTTGTCAGCATTCCGCCGAGCCATCTCTGGTTGACATAAAAAGCAGATGCCCTCTGCGCTTCTTCCATAATGGCATCCTGAGCCTGCTTTTTAGTGCCAACAAAAAGCACGCCTACATTTGAGAATGCAACATCCCTTACAGCAATGTAAGCATCCTCCAGCCCTTTTAAAGTCTTCTGAAGATCGATTATATAGATTCCGTTTCTTTCTCCGAAGATGTATCTCTTCATCTTCGGATTCCAGCGTTTTACCTGATGGCCAAAATGTACCCCTGCCTCAAGCAATTCTTTCATTGAAGCTACCATTATTTTCCTCCTATGGTTTTTCCTCCGCCTGTTCTGCTGAACCCATCTAGGACCATAAAGCAGAACTGTAGCTGGCGTGTGAATTTTCTACAGAAAAATACACTTTTAAGTATGAAAGATTAACATATTAAAGCCTTTTTTTTCAATACAGGCATAAAAGAATGGATCAATTCCAAAAGAGTTTGCAAAATCATAATGAGCTAAGGTGCCAGAGATTTAAGGACGTAAATTCCCAATGGGACAACGTCCCTTTTGAATTTTATTCTCACTTGAACCCTCGAACCCTAGAATCCCGAAAAGGGACGTTGTCCCAACGGGACTTTAAGTCTTCGAATCCTTTTTACCAATGGGGCTTTAAATCTGTCGTTCATATATTATAAAATTACTGATCCTTACTGAAAAGGTGTGCCATTTGAATCCTGGTAAAGATAAATTCATAGGCCTGATATCCTCTGTCCCGTCAGAAGGGGAACTTCTTGTCAAAAAGCTTAGGAATATCAGGAAAAATTTTAAGAATAACCTGATATTTTACAGAGGTAAATTGCTTGATAAAAATGTCGTCTACACGGTGTCCGGTATTGGAAAGACAAATTCTTCATATGCCTTAACTATTCTTATCCAGCAATATAATCCTGCTTTAATTATAAATTTTGGAGTTGGTGGCACTTATCCTGCTTCAGGGCTGAAGGTCGGAGATATAGCAGTAGCTGAAAGGGAGGTCTACGGAGATGAAGGCGTTATCGATAGAAATGGCTTCCACGGGACTGAGTTTATCGGTATCCCCATTCTAAAAAAAGACAGAAAGAGATATTTCAATGAATTTAAACTTGACAGGCGGCTTACCAGGATGGCCACAAAGTCTTCAAAATTCCTATTTCATCAGAAATTACCTAACCCTGAGGTGAAATCAGGCACCTTTGTTACTGTCTCTTCCTGCACAGGCACATACAAGAGGGCCTCTGAACTCAGAAAAAGATTTAATGCAATTTGTGAAAACATGGAAGGTGCAGCAGTTGCACATATATGCTGCCTTTATGGAATACCATGTGTTGAAATCAGGGGCATCAGCAATATTGTTGAAGACAGGGATACTAAAAAATGGAATATAAAGCTTGCATCTGAAAACTGTCAGAAGGCAGTATCAGAATTTATAAATATACTTTGAATTGAGGATAAATAAAGTAATTCATGAAACCTCTTACCCTTGGCTATTCGCCCTGTCCAAATGATACCTTTATCTTTTATGCCCTTGTGCATCAGAAGATCGATACAGGCAACCTGAGGTTCAATGAGGTTCTCCTAGATGTCGAGACGCTCAACCAGATGGCTCTGAATAATGAACTCGATTTTACAAAGGTTTCCTATCATGCGTTCGGACATCTTAGAGAAAATTACTGCCTGCTCCGTTCAGGAGGGGCTCTTGGAAAGGGGTGTGGGCCACTTCTCGTCTCCAGGGAAGATTTTGGCGTAAAAGATCTGAGGGGCAGAATCATAGCAATCCCCGGAAGGCTAACTACAGCATTTTTACTTCTTCAAATTTTCGATCCCTCTTTAAAAGAGAATGTTAAAATCATGCCTTTCAATAAGATAATTGAATCTGTCAAGAATAAAGAGGTGGATGCCGGCCTCATTATTCATGAAAGCCGCTTCACCTATAAACAATCTGGATTAAAACAGATACTCGACCTCGGTAATTGGTGGGAAGACAAAACCGGTCATCCTATCCCCTTAGGAGGCATACTTGCAAAAAGAGAACTCGGGGTAGATATAATTCAGAGTGCAGACAGGCTTCTCAGGGAAAGCATTGAATACGCATTCTCAAACAGGCACGAGACGGGTTTTTATATCAAAAAGCATTCACAGGAGCTGGAAGACAAAGTTATTGAACAGCATATCAACCTTTATGTAAATAATTATTCACTTGATATCGGCGACGACGGTATACACGCAGTTGAGGAACTATTCCGGATGGCCGAAGAGATGGGGATAATAAAGAAGTCCCCGATGAAGTTGTTCATCTAAGTATTCATCCCAACTCTGGACTTCACCAGATAACTTGTTTTTAGAGACCGACTAAAGTTTTTTAATCTGTGTTCTAAAATAGGCTCTCAGCTTTAACCCAAAAAATGCATTTCAGTATAAAAAGAGCAGGTGGATTAAGTAGTTGGACATATTCCTTTCGCTCCCTAGAGGTAAATTTTTACCCGTCTAATGGCTCATTCGCTCGAATTTTTAAACTCCCCCGTATACGGGTTACCCCGTTCTACGGGGTCAGACAGTAAAAATTCGGTCGATTCGACACGCTTATTTCGCCATGACGGGTATCCCAAAAATTTCCCTATGTGCGCTCAAGAAACATGCCCAACTATATAACATGTATACCTGTTTCAAACGCATTTTTTGGGTTAAGCTATTGATTAAGGCCTCTGATATTTAAAGAGTTTATTGTTTTACTTTCCACCTCTTAAGCTTCGGAAACAATCCATTAGCAATTAATCTTGCCTTGGTCTCTGGCATATTCATCTTTGTCACCATGATGCCTACGACTTTCTCTATCATCTGTTCCATCGTAAGGTCCGGGTCTGTAAATCCACCTTTGTTGAAACAGAAATGACAATAGTCGATTATCCTGCTACCATCTTTGTCTGTTCCGAAATCTACAGGCGTCTCCATAAGCATTCCGCAGCTCTGGCAAAACGGCACATTTGGCTGTTTTGGCATAATATTTTCTCCTGAATTCTAAAAGGACATCCGTAAAGTATTCTATCCTCAGCTTCAGGGTATTAAAATATAAACATATTGAAATCCTTACTGTCGATGTAAGTGTAATTAAATATAAATGAATTGTAAACCCCGTTAGAAGAAAATAACTACAATTTCTAAACGGGGTAAAGGGCGTGTTCTTTACGTAACTAAGATAATTCTGTTATATAGAATATATACTAAGCTTGGCTTGACTTTAATTTAAATAAACAATTATAATTTTTATTCAGGCAAAAAGATGGGTACTTATACTACATATCGTCCACATAAAAAAAAGAGGAAAAGAACTCACGGTTTTCTAGAAAGAATGAGTACACCCGGGGGACGAAAAATAATCAACAGGAGAAGAAGAAAAAGACGGAAAAGACTTGCCGTTTAAACAGCAAAAGGCTTTTTCACCCTCTCAATAAAAAGGGTGATTTTAAAAAAGTTTTTGAGCAGGGTTATAAATTTACCTCTAAATATCTTGTTATATACGCAAAACCTAATGGATTGACTCAAAGCAGACTCGGACTTTCAGTCAACAAAAAAATCGGAAGTGCTGTAGTAAGAAATAAGCTAAAAAGGAGAGTACGAGAAGCTTTAAGAAAAAATTTGAAGGATAACCCGTTGCAGTACGATTTTCTGATTGTTGCAAAAAATAACTCTGTTGAAGCTGACTTTACTGATCTGAATAACAATATTTCCGATTTCTTCAGGATTTATAAATGAAAACAATTTTAGTAACGATAATAAGAGCTTATAGATACATGATATCCCCCTTCCTGCCCATGAGTTGCAGATTTACACCTACATGTTCCGAATATTCGATTGAGGCATTGAAAAAATATGGTGCGTTAAAGGGGTCTTATCTTACTTTTCGCAGAATATTAAGATGCCATCCATTTCATCCGGGTGGTTTTGATCCGGTTAAATAAACATGGATAACAGGACTCTTATAGCCATATTACTTTCAATTGCCGTTATCATAGGCTACCAGTATTTCTTTGCTTTCAACCGTACTCCTGTTAAGGAAAGGGAGCTCCCCGTTGAAAAAAAGAAAGAACAAGTTAAACCTGTCGTAAAACCGATTGTTATCGAGACACCCTCAGCAGAAATGAAAGAAATCAGGGTTGAAAACGAACTCTACTCAGTTGTACTTACATCTAAAGGCGGCTTGATCAAATACTGGGAGATTAAATCATATAAGGATAAAAATAGTGAAAATGTCACTCTTTTGAAACAGCCTGGCGTTATTCCTGCTATCGGTATTGGTTCCAGTGATACTTTTAATCTTGGGGAAGTTAATTTCAATGTATCTGGAAGAGATATTAAACTCGGCAATGGAAACCGTTCTGAATCAATAATATTCGAATTTTCCGGTGATGGCTATTCTGTGCGAAGAACATATACTTTTTATTCTGATACCTACAAGATTGACCTGACAGATGAAGTCTCAGGACTTCCTGAATACTGGATAACACTCGGGGCTGACTTCGGTATCTTTGATAAAGAAGCCAGTTACACTCATGTAGGCCCGGCACTCTTACAAGGCACTGACCTGGTTGAGTTAAAAGCAAAAAAGCTGAAAGAGACAAAAATATTCAAGGAAAATTTAAAATGGATTGCACAGGAAGATAAGTATTTCTTTTCTTCCCTTGTCCCGATAACTGCTGTCGAGGATGCCAGGGCATGGATTCACGAGGGCTCACCTGTTATTGCATTTAAAGGCAACACGGATATAAACAAATTCCATATTTATGCAGGTCCGAAAGAGCATGATAGATTGAAAAAATTGGGTGTCGGGCTTGAGCACATAATCAACTACGGTTTCTTCTCACCAATTTCGAGACCCCTGTTCTGGCTTCTGAAAGTGTTTTACAGTTTTCTCGGCAACTATGGATGGGCTATAGTACTACTTACAATTGTTACCAGAATACCCTTTATCCCTTTAGTTAACAAAAGCCAGAAGTCAATGAAAAAGCTTCAGGTACTCCAGCCAAAAATGACTGAAATAAGGCAGAAATACAAGAAAGACCCCCAGAAGATGCAGACGGAGATGACAGCACTATACAAGAAATACAAAGTAAATCCGGTTAGCGGTTGCCTCCCTATTCTCATTCAGATACCTGTATTTTTCGCCCTATACAAGTTACTGCTTGTTGCTATAGAGCTAAGAGGGGCACCTTTTATATTCTGGATAACGGATCTCTCTTCCAAGGATCCTTATTACATACTCCCTATTGTCATGGGATTAACCATGGTACTACAACAGAAGATGACACCTTCTGGCATGGACCCTAAACAGGCTAAATTAATGATGCTAATGCCGGTAATATTTACATTCCTTTTCTTGAATTTTGCTTCAGGGCTTGTGCTCTATTGGCTTGTTAACAATATCCTCGGTATTATACAGCAGTTCTTCACAAATAAAAAACTGGCAAAAGAGCCGGCATAGCTAGCTAACAGTTCACAGCTCTCAGTTCATGGTTCAAGGACTTTTATTTATAAAATTATCTAACTTAAACTAATAACAGATAACTGTAAACTATGAAATATTTTGATGACACCATAGCAGCAATATCAACTCCTGTTGGGCAGGGTGGAATCGGGATTGTGCGCATCAGTGGTTCCGATTCAATTATGATTGCAGATAAGATTTTCCGCTCCAAAAGAACAGATAAGCTGCTTAAGGCCAAATCCTTTTCAATGTTATACGGTCATATCATTGACCCTGCCGAAGGTGGCGTAATTGATGAGGTTCTTGTCTCGGTAATGCGCTCGCCAAATTCTTACACAAGAGAAGATGTGGTTGAGATTAACTGTCATGGGGGTATGATCCCTCTAAGGAAAACACTCGAAAAAATACTTCAACAGGGCGCAAGACTTGCGGAACCAGGCGAATTCACAAAGAGGGCATTCCTGAACGGCCGAATAAGCCTGACCCAGGCAGAGGCTGTCCTCGACCTTATAAGGGCAAAAACCGGCGAGAGCATGAGGATTGCAATCGAACAGCTTAAAGGAGGGCTGTCAGAAAAACTCGCTGAAATCAGAAATACCCTGTTAGAAATATGTGCACTTTCAGAGGCGTATATAGATTTTCCTGAAGACGAGATTGAGACAAAAACCAGTGAGCATATTATAGGAGAGATAACTGCAATAAAAAAAGAGATAGCGCAAATATCCAGAACATTTCAGGAGGCACGGTTCTTCAGGGAAGGTCTGTCCGTGGCAATTGTCGGAAGAACTAATGTTGGCAAATCCTCCCTGCTGAACGCATTACTAAAAAAAGACAGGGCAATTGTAACGGAATTCCCGGGAACAACAAGGGATCTGATCGATGACTATATTAATATAAACGGGCTTCCTATCAGGATCATGGATACTGCCGGCATAAGAAAGCCTGATGAAGTGGCCGAGAAAGAAGGTATAAGACGAAGCCTCAGTGCAATGGAGAATGCAGATTTCATAATAGCCATTTTTGACGGCAGTGAGCCTTTAAATGAATACGATATTGAACTACTTGAGAAAATCAAAGACAAAAGTGCGGTTATTACAATCAACAAATCAGACCTGCCTGTTAGAATTTCACCTGATGATTTCCAGAAATCAATGAAGCAGTATCTGCATATCTCTGCGGTCACGGGCGAGGGACTTGAAGACCTGAAATCTATTATATTTAATTCCAATATAAAAAACTGGAAAGAAGACAGGGAAGGTATAGTAGTGACTAATCTAAGGCACAAGCTTGCACTTGATAACACAGCTTCGGCTCTGGAAAGATCCATTGATGTTTTATCCGGTGACCAGCCTCTCGAGCTCTTCTCAATTGAAATAAGGGATGCACTCGACAGTATAGGTGAAATAACAGGCACTGTCACGACTGAAGATATTCTGGATAAAATATTCAATGATTTCTGTATAGGAAAATAATAAGAAGGAGGAAGATTATGGAGGAATGTATTTTTGAAGAGAATAAGAAATTCTGTAACTGTACTTATGAACCTTGTCCAAGAAAATTTAAATGCTGTGAATGCCTTCACTATCACAGGAGGAACAGGGAACTGCCAGCATGCTTTTTCGATAATAAAACCGAAAGCTCCTATGACCGTTCAATACGTAATTTCATCAGGATAAATAAATAGCAAATCTGGCGGTAAACCCCGTTAGAAGAAAATAACAACAATTTCTAAACGGAGTAAAGAAAGCGCTAAGGAGAAAAGTTTTGAATAATGCGAAAACAAAGATTGTTTATGTTATAGGGCACAAGAATCCTGACACTGATTCTGTATGTTCTGCCATAGCCTATGCCTATTTCAAGAATCTTACAGACAAGCAGTACCTCTTTACACCTGCAAGGGCAGGGAAACTTAAAGAAGAGACCCGTTTTGTTTTAGAGAAGTTCGGGGTTTCTATCCCGAACGAGATAGAAAGTCTTGCTGCAACTGTAAGCGATCTTAAGTTGAAGAGACCAATCTCTATCCATTCGCGTGATTCCATACAGGCGCTTGCTCTTCTCATGCGGGAAAACGGTGTCCGTGCCGTACCTGTTGTAGATGACAGGGGACGGGTAACTGGGATAGTGGGAATCAAGGATATTGCACGGCACTATATGGACAGCGTAGGCTTCACTGACCTGTCCAGCCCCCCTATAGACCTTGATATATTCATGAAGACACTGGACGGCAGTGTTATAAGCAATACCAAACAGGTCAAATATCTAAAGGGAAGAATATTTATTGCCACTATGCAGAAGGGCACTATTCTTAACCGTGTCCAGACTGGAGACATAATAATTATCGGCGATCAGCATGACATACAGATGGATCTCATCCGTTCAGGCTGCTCTGCGCTCATCATTACTGACGGCATGCCCGTCAGCAGTGACATCGTTTCATCTGCTGAAGAGCACGGAACTCTGCTTATCTCATCACCTCATACCTCTTTTGCAACGGTCCAGATTATGACCATGTCAGAACCGGTTGAGGCGATCATGTATAGTGAAAGCCCGACAGTCGGGCTCTTTACACCGATATCCGAGATAAGAAAGAGAATCGTGGAATCCGAATATCGTTCTGTAATTGTAATCGACAGTGACAATCGACTTATCGGTTTTATTACAAGAACCGACCTTCTGCATCCTGTACGTAAAAGGGCTATACTTGTGGACCACAATGAAATATCACAGGCAGTGGATAACATAGAAGACGCTGAAATACTTGAGATTATTGACCACCATCGCGTAGGTGACATTTCTACTGTAGCACCTATTTATGTGTATAACGATCCTGTCGGAAGTACATGTACTGTGGTGGCAGGTATCATGTTCCTTTATCAAATAGATATACCATCGGATATAGCAGGTCTGCTCCTGTCCGGTATTTTGTCCGATACACTTATGCTTTCCCTGTCAACAACAACTGAACGTGACCGCCAGGCTGCTGAACGCCTTGCAGGAATTGCAGGTATATCGATTAGTGAATTCGGCAAGGAACTTCTGCAGGCCAGTATAAATATAAAGGACAAGACCGCAGAAGAGCTTATTGCTGCAGACTTCAAGGAATTTATAATAGGCAACAGGAAGTTTGGAGTAAGCCAGATGATGGTGCTTGACTGCGAGGAAATTGACCTAAGGGAAGAGGAGCTTCTGCAGGCACTTGAACGATTAAGAATATCTAATAACTATGACCTGACAGCATTGCTGGTGACAAACCCTATCAGCTCATCGCATGAGCGCATCCTGATGAAGGGCGAAAAATGGATTGTTGAGAAGGCATTCAATGTTAAGGTTGAAGGAGACACGTGCACACTCCCGAATGTACTTTCAAGAAAAAAAGATTTTATACCGGCAATTGGCCATGCACTCAGCATAAAGCAGAGTGAAGGCGGTTAAATAAACTAAAAAATCTCTTATGCTATAATGT
>JABAOC010016085.1_pt2 | contig 32144 bp, 26 predicted proteins | sample 7062161 | NCBI WGS metagenome assembly JABAOC01 (sample SAMN14538625, study PRJNA623070) | marine sediment metagenome | biome: marine biome [ENVO:00000428]; feature: marine pelagic biome [ENVO:01000023]; material: deep marine sediment [ENVO:00002113] | place: India: Gulf of Khambhat ... | reverse complement strand
AGAATATTCTGGCAAAAGACCTGGCCAAAACTGCTCTTACGCCGCTCAGTTTGATTATTGTGGGAGCGTGTTCCCGGGAGGAGCCCATACCGAAGTTCTTCCCTGCCACAATGAAATCGCCTGCTTTTACTTTCTTTATAAATTCGGGATTGGCGTCTTCCAGCGTATGTTTGGCCAGCTCCGGCAAATTGTTCCTCAAATGGAAATATCTCCCGGGCGCAATCAAATCCGTGCTGATGTTATCCCCAAACTTATGCGCTCTGCCTTTAAGAATCATTCTCCCCTCCTCCTCAAAAATCCAATTCATTTCTTTACTACCGTTAATCCTGTGCTCTCTTTATAGTTAATCCTACCCTTGAGAAGCCTAAAATTTTGTTCTATGAAATTCAATACTTTTTCCCTCTCCGTCACGCCTCTCTTTGTATCCAGTCCTTTACCCTCTCCCTTGACATAGTCAAAAACCAGAATTCCTCCCGTTTTTAAGTGATCATGGAGCACTTTTGTTACTGCCAATGGATTAGGTAAATGTTCCAGTACAGTGAGACATAATATTACATCATACTTCTTTTCTGGGGGTAAATTATCACAAATAGCAGGATCTATAGTAATAGAATCTATATAATCTTTTTGAGAAAATTTCCATCTCGCATATAAAAAATTTATTTGCTTTATATCCGCTATTGTAAATCTCAAATTCTTATACGAACAATACCTGATAAGCCCCGTGGTTATTGGCGCAATTCCACACCCATATTCCAAAATATGAGCATTATTGCGAATATGTTTGGAAAATAGATGAAAATCCAAATATGCCGACTTAGCATATTTCCAGATACAATGGAAAAGTAGATGGACATTCTCATTTTTTTGCCATGCCTCAATAAATTTTGTTGCATTTGACTCATCTTCATACGAAACTTCTTGAAATTTTGTACGATAATTAACCCGGAGAAAATGGAAGTCGATAATATCTATTGGTCTATTCTTCAGGTAATCAACCCAAAAATTTCTGAATTCCTCAAACCATCCCAGTAATAGATTTGAACACATTAATTTTTCCAAAAGACCTAATTTATACAGGATTCCCATAGAATACGTTCTTATCAGGGAACCAATCATTTTGAGAAATCTTATCCTATACTCTTTTCTTGTACAAGAATCCTTGTTGAATTTACGAGTTCTGTATAGATTCAAACTCTGTTCATTAAATGCTTTTTCTATATCTATGCAAACTTTATCAAATTTGTTACAATTTTCGTTTGCCATACTCTCCCCCGCAACATAAAAATAATGCCGATCTTCTGCAAAGGTTGCTTCTTATGCTATTTCCCTGGGGTCGCTTATCTTTCCCTTTACCGCTGTCCAGGCAGCCGTAGCTGGAGAAGAAAGATATATCTGGGACCTGGGATTACCCATTCTGCCCTTAAAATTGCGGTTCGCTGTGGAAAGGCACTTCTCGTTATCTGCCAAAATTCCTCCCTGCAACCCCACGCAGGGCCCGCAACCCGGGTTCAAAATGGTGGCTCCCGCTTCCGCCAACACCTCCATAATTCCTTCTTTCACTGCCCGGAGGTAGACCCTCCGGGAAGCTGGAGCAACGATTAACCTTACTCCCGGAGCACATCTTCGCCCTTTCAATATCTTTGCCGCCAGGCGCAAATCCTCTATTCGCCCGTTGGTACAGGTGCCAATGAAAACCTGGTCAATTCTGATGTTTTTAGCTTTTATTTGAGAAATTGGTTTAACATTATCAGGGGTCTCGGGAAAGGCGACCATTGGCTCCAATTTTCTGGCTTCGATTGCAAGAACTTTTTCGTATTTTGCATCCTTGTCTGCCTTAATCTCTTTATATTTCTTTTCCCGGCCTCTCTCTTTTAAATAGGCTCTGGTTATTCCATCGGAAGCAACGATACCAGCCTTGGCTCCTGCTTCTACGGCCATATTGCAAAGAGTAAGCCTGCCGGAGATAGACATCTTTTCCACCGCCTCACCGGAAAATTCCAGAGCTCTGTAAGTTGCTCCGTCGGCTCGCAACACGCCGATAATGTACAGAATCAAATCCTTGGCCGAGACGCCCCGGGGAAACTTTCCTTCCACGTTAATCAAGAACGTCAGGGGAACTCTAAGCCAGGTCTTACCCGTAGCCATCGCTATGGCCACGTCTGTGGAGCCCATTCCGGTGGCAAAGGCACCCAGGGCACCGGAAGTGCAAGTGTGCGAATCGGCGCCAACCACAATATCGCCGGGATTCACGAAACTTTCCGCCAATATCTGATGGGAAATGCCTTCTCCAATGTCGGATAATTTCACCTTTGTCTTTTCTGCGAATTCCCGCAGGGCCTTATGGGCATTGGAGAGTTCCTGTCGCGGACTGGGAGCAGCGTGATCGAGGAAAATTATGGTGTTCCGTACCTTATGGGCGGCTATCTTACTTAGTTGTCGTAAAGCGAGAGGACCCGTGCCGTCCTGGAGCATGCAAATGTCTACCGGAACGATGGCTATTTCATCAGCGTAAACCTTTTTTTTGCAGCGGTTACTGATAATCTTTTCCGCAAGTGTTTGACCCATAACGGCTCCTTCCTGTGAATAATGTAAAGTCTATCCTGAGTAGAGACTTTCTATCTCTTTTACCATACAATCTATATCGAAAGCCGGATAAAGAGTCTTCCGACCCTCCTGTCCCATTTTTTGCGCTTGCTCCCTGTTTCTGATTAGCCAAACCACTCTTTCGGCCATTCTATTTAAGTCATCCGGCTCAATCAGGAATCCGTTTTTCCCGTCAATAATTGCTTCCCGGGCGCCATCTACGTTGGTAGCCACTACGGGTTTCCCGCATGCCCACGCTTCCAGGAAAACTCTGGGCAAACCCTCCCATATAGAAGTCAATACCAGAACATCAAAAATATGGATTAACTGCGGAATGTCTCTCCGCCACCCGGTCAAAATCACTTGTTTTTCCAGGTTTAGTTCTGCGATCAGTTTCTCGATTTTTGGCCTTAGCTCGCCGTCGCCAACCAGGACAAATCTTGCCCGGGAATAGATAGAACAGACCCTCTCAGCCAATCTGATAAAGTTCAAAGGAGCTTTTTGCGGCTTGAAACAGGCAATCATTCCGATTACGGATTCATTCTTTTCTACTCCGATTTCCCTTCTTTTTTCATCAATATCAATATTAATCTCAGAAAACGCTCTATTTTTTATCCCGCTGTGAATCACAGTGTATTGTTGCTCTTCTCCGATCCCGTTCGCCAGACCTTTCTTGATGTTCTCGCCAGATACAGCCACCAGTTTGTCAGTAACCCTGGCAGTCACCCTTTCCAACCAGATAAGCAGTTTTCTAACCCACCAATTTTGATAGTCGTTAAACCCGAATCCATGATAAGTATGCATTATTCTGGGAACTCTGGCAAAATGGGCCGCCCACCGGCCAAGAATGCCCGCTTTGGAAGAGTGAGTATGAACCAGCCCGACCTCTTTCGATTTCAGAAGCCGATACAAGGAAATCAGAGCCAGCGTATCTCTCAGCGGAGAAATAGGCCTGACTAGGTGGCGAATGAAGAAACACCTTATCCGGGGATTGTTTCCCACCTCCCGGTCAAGGATGCCACCCGGGCCGCTAATCAGGATAGGTTCGTACCTGTCGCGATCTAAATGCTCGACTGTGTAAATCGTGTTCTGCTGCGCGCCGCCCAGTTCCAGCATAGTAATGATATGGGCAACTCTTATCTTGGCCATTTTCGCATCCTGCCTCAGAAGATCCGCAAAAGTTCCGTCAAAGTTTGGCTATCTCCTTCAACCATTCTATCTCTCTCTTAAGGCCCTCTGTTAGATCGAAGCGGGGATTATAATTCAATAATTTTTTTGCTTTACCGATATCAGCAAGAGTATCCCTCATATCCCCTTTTTGCGGGTTGATATGCCTGATACGGGCTTTCTTTCCCATCAGCTTTTGCAGGAGAGCGGTTATTTCATTTATTTTCGTATGAATGCCCCCGCCAATATTGATCACCTCTCCCGAACAGTCCTTATCCATAATCAGGAAATTGGCTTTCACAACATCCTCAATATAAGTGAAATCGCGCGTCTGGTTTCCATCCCCGTAGATGGTAATCTCTTCTCCCTGTAATATTGCCCGTATAAACTTGTGAAAAGCCATATCCGGTCTCTGGCGCGGGCCGTAGACCGTAAAATACCTTAACGATACTACGGGAATCCCAAAATTCTTCCAGTAGGAATAACAGAGACTTTCACAGGCCAGCTTGGAGACGCCGTAAGGGGAGACTGGACAAAGTGGTCTATCTTCCCGCATCGGCAGCTTGCAATCTCCGTAAACGGAGGAAGACGAAGCGAAAATAAGCGATTTCAGAGGAAGTTTCTTGGTTGCCTCCAGCAATCTCTGCGTGGCCAGAATGTTGTTATTTATGTACGCTTCAAAACGCGTTCCCCAGCTGGCGAGAACTCCCGGCTGGGCAGCATGGTGGAAGACATAATCGACCCCTTCCAGCAATTTATCCCATTCTACACCCAAAACGTCTTCTCTTACAAGGGTGAAATTGGTTGATTGCCGCAGGCCCTGCACATTGGCTTCCTTAATTCTCCGGTCATAGTAATCTGTGAACGAGTCTATCCCTATGACCTCAAAGCCGGATTCAATCAATTTTTCCGACAGATGCGACCCGATAAATCCAGCGCAACCGGTAACCAGACAACGCATTTTCCCTCCTGAAAAGCCGACCGGCTATAACCGGTTCGGCATTTACCGTAACGTACGTAGCGGTCCCGATTCATCGGGAGAGCTACAACTTTGAAGCTAACTTCCCGGCAATTTCCTTGCCCTCCAAAATTGCCTCTTCCATTGTAGAATACTTCCAGCCACCATATCGTCCCACTGAGTAGATACGATTCTTCTCCAGGTATTGTTTGATCGTCTCAAAGTTCCTATCTCGCTGTCTATCGTAAATTACGTAGGCGTACGGTATCTGTTCTCTATGCTCCACAATGATTTCCCTCTCCGTTCTTAGAATCCCGGCTTTGACCAGGTCCTTTTTTGCTCGGGCGATAAGTTCTCTTTTCCTTTTCGCGCTCAACTGGCCTGGCTTACAGGCAATCTCCACGCAGAGAGAGCTGGTGCCAGCAGGACACATATTGCGGGAAAACTTCTTGGGAAACCCGACCCGATAGAAAATATATTTTTTCTCGGGAAAATAGACCCAATGTCCGTGATCCACGTTCTCGCGTTTAATTCCCAGATTCAGGCTCAAAACTGAGTTATGTTTCAACTTTCCGGCGGCATCCTTAATTCTTTGTGGCATATCTTCTATTATCTTTAAAACCAATTCTTTCAGAGGAACTGTGGAAACCAGGAATGGGAAATTCTCCTCGATTTTTCCCCCTTTGAAGTAGGCCACTTTCTTTCTTATGTCTAACTTGGAAAGGGCTGTATTCAATTTCAAATTCTTAATCCTGTCAGCAAATGCATCAGGCAATTTCTGGATGCCGCCTTTTTGCGGATAGTCGAAACGGACATTGTATCCGAAAGCCTTTTCCTGTTCTTCCAAAGCACCAATTACCACTTCTCGAAAATCGGGTAAAGGCACATATTTTAGCCACCCACAGGTCAGTTTTCTTGGATGGACTGTCCATATTTTTTGATTGTACGGAATCATAAAATGTTCGGCAATTCCTTTTCCGAAATTTCGTAAAATCCAATCGTAGAATGACTCCTCAGACGGAACCTTCCGGGAGTGACGAAAACGGCACCTCGCATCAATAAATCCAAAGACACATTCTTTCACTACTTCTTTTGGCAGGCCGTATGTATTCGCCTGGAACGGATATCTGGTGTAAATACCCCGGGAATAGATACGGGCGTCTCTGGGGATATCGGCCTTGATATTTCCCTGCAAAAGTTCTCTTACCAGATGCTTAGTATATTGCTGCTTCAAGTGCAGAAGGTGTCCCAGGACGTCGAAAGTGAATCTGCCTGTCAATCCGCGCCCTTCTCTGTACTCTGAACGACACAGGCCACCGACCTTCTCTCTTTTCTCGTAAATAGAGTAGTCTATTCCTCCCAGCTTCTCCAGATGGAAAGCAGTCGATAGACCGGTCAACCCCGCTCCTATTATCAATACTTTTCCCGTCATCATTCCACCCTGACATAAACTAAGCGAGTAGCAAAAATGATAGCAAAAGCGATAATCACCGCGTATATAATCACCGCCAGCTCAAATCTAATTATGGTTATGAGAAACGCCGCCAGTCCCAGAATGGCCGTGAGAAAGTAGTTAATCAGAACGACTTTCTTCCTGCTGTGTCCCATTGCCTCCAGCCGGAAAGCAAAATGGTCGCGGCTTCCGGCAAATATCGATTTCCCGTTGAGTATCCGGAAAAATATGACCAATAATGTGTCGTAGATGGGGATGCCCAAGACCAAGAAGGGAGCAAAAAGTCCGATATTATTTATTGTCGTATAACTTTCTCCCAACGAGATAGCAGCCAGAATGAACCCGATAAACAAGCTCCCGGAATCTCCCATAAATATCTTTGCTGGTTGCCAGTTGTATTTCAAGAAACCGAGGCAACTTCCCGCAAGAGCCAAGGCGGCAAAGTTGACATAAATCTTTTCCGTGGGTAAAGCAATGAAGGAAAAAGCCAGACCAGCAATAACCACCACTCCCGCAGCCAGGCCGTCCATTATATCAATTATGTTAATGGCATTAGTTATGCCCACTACCCAGAAAACAGTCAGAATGATGGACAAGGGCAGATTGGAAACGAATTCTATTCTGATATTATACAGAATAAGGATGAGGCTGGCAATGAATTGTCCAAAAAGCTTTACTCTGTAGTCGAGTTTCCAGATGTCGTCGATAACTCCCAGGACCATTATTAAGGTCCCTCCGTAGAATATTCCGCGGAGGTTGCGCAGAGTTCCCGTGGGGAAATGAGTGAGAAATCTGACTCCCAAAAGAGTAAAAATAAAAGCCAGCCAGATGGCCAATCCCCCTAAATAGGGAACCGGAGCGGAATGAATCTTCAAATCGGGAACAGGATGGTCGAGAATTTCAAACTTGATGGCTATTTTTCTTAACAGAGGAGTCAATACGTAGGCTAAAGCCAGAGCAAAGAAAAATGCCACTACATAGGAAATCATGGTTAACCTCCCAGGTATTTCTGTAAATATCTGATTCTGTTACGGGCGACATCAGTCCATATGCTTTCGGGATAATTGGCAGAAATTAGACCATACTCATCCTTGGCCTTTTTCCAATCCTGCAATTTCTCATAGCATTGGCCTATGTAGAATTGGGCGTAATCGGAATAGCCATATTGGCTGTAATCTTTTATGAATTTCCTGTAAGCTTTAATTGCCTCTTGCCACTCTTCCAGTTTACGGCAACATTCGGCAATCTTAAATTGGGCATTGGCCACAAATCTATTCTGGGGGAAATCCCGAATGAGATTCTTATATTCACCCATTGCCTTACCGTAATCTTTGAGTTTGAACTGATATATGTCGCCCAGAAAATACAAGGCCTCGCTGACCAGTCCCGATTTGGGATATTTTTCAATAATATTAATGAGACTCTGGATCGACTTTTCATATTTGCCTCGTTCAAAATGTTTCTCTGCAAGAATGTAATCATTCAACGCCTGAGGATAGTTGAGATTATTCTTAATAAGCTCCACCCTCTCCCGGGCAATAGTGACCCATTTAGACCGGGGATATTTCCCCAGCAATTCCTGGTATACACCGCAGATTCTATTATGGTCCACCTTCTCAAAAAAGAGAAGATTTCCCAGGCGAAATAGGCTCTCTTCGTGAAAGGGATAATCAGAGAATTCCTCCATTATATGCGTATAACACTCAATTGCATTATCCAGGTAACCTTTATGGCGATGAGGATTATTTTGATAAAATTGAGCCAGAAGCCAACGTCCCCAGGCTTTCACATTTTTATCTTTGGTTGTGGCGATACATTCCTCATATTCAGAAACCGTGTATTTTTTGTCGCCTTTTTCCTGTTTATGGAGAGGTTTTACTTTTTTTCTTATTTTATCCGCTACTCTTTTATATTTCTTTTTGCGGGAAAGTGACAGCAAAAGCCACCTTATCGAAAAGTATAATATGACAAAGACGACAACTGTTGCAGCATAAATTATTAACTTTATATTCATTTTTCCCTTTCCAATTACGTCAAAAGTTTCTTTTGGAACCACTGCACAGTCATTTCCAGGCCCTTGGGAAACTCAATCTCCGGCGAATAATGGAGTATCTTGCGAGCCAGGGAGATATCTGCCAAGGAATGTCTCACGTCACCCTTTCTGGGATTCCCGTAAGTGGGCTCTATCTTAGCGTGGAGAATCTTATTCAGCTTCTTTACCAATTCATTTATAGTCACTCTTTTACCACAAGCAACATTGAGCACTTTCCCCGGTGCTTCTTTTGCTTTGCACGCCTGTAAATTGGCTTCCACTACATTGTCGATAAAAGAGAAGTCCCGCGACTGCTCACCGTCACCATAGATAGGAGGCGCTTTGCCTTGCAACATGAGAGTGATGAATTTGGGAATTACTGCTGCATATTGCGAACCGGGATCCTGTCTGGGACCAAAAACATTAAAGTAACGCAGACAGACTGTCTCCAGTCCATAAATAGAATAGTATATTCGACAATACTCTTCTCCCAACAACTTGGTGACCGCATAAGGAGACTGAGGATTAGCTTTCGTTTCTTCTTTTTTAGGCAGAGCGGGAGTATCTCCATAAACCGAAGAAGAAGAAGCATAAATTACTCTCTTGACCTTCGCCTCGCTGGCCGCCAACAGAACATTCAACGTGCCCAGAACGTTAACCCTGGTAGTAGTAAGAGGATCTTTTACTGACCTTTCTACAGAGGGCAATGCTGCCTGGTGGAGGACAAAATCGACTCCCCGCATTGCTCTCTTGACTATTTCCAAGTCCCTGATATCTCCCTCAATTAGCTCGACATTGTCTTTAAATCCGACGATATTTTCTCTCTTACCGGTAGAGAAGTCATCCAGTATTCTGACACTCTCTTCCCTTCTAACCAGTTCCTGGCAAATATTTGAGCCAATAAAACCGGCCCCTCCCGTCACTAAATATGACGCCAATGTTCTCCCCTTCTCTTATTACTTTTCAAAGTTTTACTATCTTCTTATCTCTTATCCCTTTGGTTGCGTTTCTGGAATCTACGACCAGCTTTGCGTTCTTTACAATCTGTTTATAATCATAGACACTGTGGTCCGTAGTAATTACCACGCAATCAGCATTTCCTAAAGAACTCCCCGTCAGGGAAATCGATTTCAGCCCCTCTACTTGAGGCACATAAGGGTCATTATATACGATCTTTCCTCCTTTTTCTTTAAGAAGCCTCATAACATCCAAAGCCGGGGATTCCCGAATGTCCGAGACATTTCTCTTATAGGCTACCCCTAAGATCAAGATTTTGGATCCCTTTATACTTTTCTCTCTCTCATTTAGTGCAGCGTCAATTTTACTAACCAGAAACTCCGGCATTTTACTGTTTATCTCACCAGCCAGTTCAATAAAACGGGCATAAAAGTTTAAAGCTTTCAGTTTCCAGGAAAGATAGTGGGGATCTATAGGTACGCAGTGGCCACCCAAGCCCGGGCCCGGGTAGAAAGGCATAAAACCGAATGGCTTTGTNNNGCAATCTCATTAACCAATCCCACGTTAACAATGCGAAAGGTATTCTCCAGAAGTTTTACCATCTCCGCCGATTCCGTCGTGGAAACAGGAACCACCTCGTCAATTATCTGTTCATAGAGAGTAACTGCAATACTGGTACATTTCTTTGTGATTCCACTTACAATTTTTGGAGTATTCCTTATAGTATAAATCTTATTGCCGGGATCTACGCGTTCCGGCGAGAAAGCCAGAAAGAAGTCCCTTCCCACTCGCATATTTCTCGCTTCCAAGCGGGGAAGAATTACCTCTCTCGTCGTGCCCGGATAGGTAGTGCTTTCCAGTATAACCAGTTGTGCCGGGTGCAAATATTTAGCCACTTCTTCAACGGCAGAAATAATATACGAGATATCGGGGTCTCTCGTCTTGCGTAAAGGCGTGGGCACGCATATGCTTACGGCATCCATCTTTTTCAAAACTGAGAAGTCTGTAGTTGCCTTCAATCTATTATTTTTTACTAACTCCTTTAAATCACTCTGCTGGACATCTTGAATATAGCACTTTCCTTCATTAATCATTCTTACTTTATCCTTATCGATTTCAATTCCAGTAACATCAAATCCTGCTTTACTAAACTCCGTTGCCAGAGGCAATCCTGTGTAGCCCAGTCCTATGACTGCTATTTTAGCTCTCTTTTTTATAATTCTCTCTTTCAACGTCATTTTATCTTCTCCTTTCCGCTTTACCTTCTATCCGGTAACTCAGGCCCAACAGTCTGCTGAATTTTCGTTTATCTAACCATTGCTCTATCCCTCTCATAATTTCATTAATTACCCTGTAGCGATTGAGAAAAAAAATAGTAAAATACGTTAACCCTACGTGCCCTATAGAGTAATTCGTTTTCTTCAGAATACTTCCAATCTGTTCCAAATTAAACATCCTTTCCGTTGTATAGCCAACCTTTTTGCCCGTCCTTGGATCTTGAACAAAATAGGCGTCCCACGACCAGCGACCCATCTGAATGACTTGTCTGGCGCGAACACAAGGATTGTCCCCATTACCCTCAGAAATTATAACTCTTCCTCCAGGATTTAGTTGCCTACGGGCTAACTTCAAGAAGTCTTCAGCCGGATGAATGTGGGATATAGCCTCGTTCATCCAGATTATATCAAACTTTTGTTTTTTTACAACTTCAAATACGTTACCAAGAACAAATTCGACTTTTCGTCTAATTAGATCCCTATAGAATAATTTCCTTTTTTCTGCTGTTTTTATCATTTTTTCTTTTATATCTACTCCCACCACCTCTGCACCTAAAGAAGAGAAAAAAATCGATTCTGAACCCAAACCACAGCCCGCATCCAAAATAATGGGATTTCTCAAGTTAAACAATAAATTTATCATATAACTTAGTCGGCCATAGTATAATTTCTTATACAGGGCCCTGCGAAGTTTATTATTAAAAGAACGATGATAATATCTTTTAAAGAATTTATATCCGTCAGAATCCAAAAAAGGATTCCTTCTATCGTATTCCCGCTCTAAGATAGAAAAAAAATCATTGAAAATTTCTAAAGAATCCTTCATTTCTCTCCCAAAACTCCAATCTCAAATGTGACCGTTCCCCCACCGGTTTTCTGTCCATACCTTCCTTCTCAAAGAATTATTGTAGGCACAGGTTCAATCTGTGCAAAATTTTAAATCGCCATCGAGAAACATCTGATGCCAAAGTTCAAGGTTCAAAAGTATCCATAGTCTATATCCATGATCGACTCTTCCGGAAATATGTTCGTCCAATAGCCGCTGAACGGTTTCTTTCTCAAAGTACCCTCTATCTATGCATCTTTTATGCAAAAGAACTTCCTGAACATAACTCTTTAATCCCCCGCGCAACCATTCACCAATCGGTAGACCAAAGCCCATCTTGCCTCTGTAGAGTATCTCTCCGGGAAGTAAGTTCTTTAGCGCTTTCTTCAAAATATATTTACTGGTAAACCCCCTTAATTTTAAGCGGGCCGGTATTTGAGCACTAAATTCAATAAGTTTATAGTCCAAAAACGGTGAGCGCGTTTCCAGTGAATTTGCCATTGTAGCTATGTCCATCTTTACCAGTAAGTTATCAGGCAAATAAGTCATCATATCGGTGTACAGAATCCTATCCAGGAAATCTTCCGCATCACTCTGACCAGTAATATCGGCCATATAACCAAAAGTGTCGAAATCCCTGAACCTGTCTCGCGTTTTTTCGCTGTACAGGCTCTGTTTCATATCGTCATCAAAAAAAGAATGCCACTTAACATTGCGTCTCTCAGGAGAAAAGGATGAGGCCTGTACGAATTGTTTTAATCTTCTTATCAAATCTTTTCTTTTCGTGGATTCAGGTAGATTTCTCACCAGTCTTCTAATTATTGCTTCCCTTACGAATTCAGGTAATTTCCCGTAATAGGTTGATAATTTGTTTGCTTTGTATCTATCATAGCCAGCAAAATTTTCATCTCCTCCATCTCCATTCAAAGCAACTTTTACGTATTTCGCGGTTTCCCGGCCGATATAATACGTGGGAATAGCCGACGGGTCAGCAAATGGCTCATTATAATGCCATATCAGCCGGGGAAGAATTTCTATAACGTCAGGCTTAACCATAAATTCGGAATGCTCGGTATGGAAATAATCAGCAACAAGACGAGCGTATTTCAATTCCGTGAATGATTTCTCTTCAAAGCCAACGGAAAAAGTCTTAACCGGCTTATCTGCCAATCGACTCATCAATCCCACCACTGTAGAAGAGTCCAGCCCTCCGGAAAGGAACGCTCCCAGGGGAACATCGCTAATCAATCTCATTTTTGTAGATTCTTTAAGTAAATCCAGAATCCTGCGGGAATATTCTTTTTCGTTAAGTTTCAATTTATTACTATAATTCAGTTGCCAGTAACGTTGGAGTTTAATATTTCCCTTTCGGTCACAGAGTAGTACATTTGCCGGGGGGAGTTTCTTAATCCCTTCAAACATTGTAAGCGGGCCGGGGACAAACTGATACGTTAGATAATAGTGTAATGCATCCATATTTACCTGGCATTTTAAGCCCGGATACTGCAGAATAGATTTTATCTCTGAAGCAAAAATTAGATTACCCCGGTGCACCGTGTATACCAGGGGTTTCTGCCCCAGCCTATCCCGGGCTAACAAGAGCTCGTTTCTATGACCATCCCATAAGCCAAAAGCGAACATTCCTCTGAGGTATTTGACGCAGCTGGCACCGTAATCTTCGTAGAGATGGACGATTGTTTCCGTATCGCTTTTGGTATAGTATTTATGTCCTCTTCTCTCCGTTTCCTCCCTTAACTCGGGAAAATTATAAATCTCCCCATTGTAGACAACCCAGATTTTCCCGTCTTCATTATGTATCGGCTGATGTCCGGTCTCAAGATCGATAATCGCCAACCTCTTTATTCCCAAACCTATTCCCGGCGGTCCTCCGCTATCGCTTGTTCCCGTAAAATAACCTTCATCATCGGGTCCGCGATGCTTCAAGACATCGCACATTCTCCTGAGTATTTCGCCATCAATATGTCCATCATTATCAAAATTGACAATGCCGCAGATACCACACATAGTATTTAATCCTTGGGAACGACTTTTATTAATGCTTTACCCGGAATCAGATTATAATACTTTTTTAGCTCTGTTGTAAAATAGTATGGCTCATAGATATCGGCCAGATATACCGATCGCTTATTTATATAGGTGTCAATCATTCGTTTGAAAGTCATAATTGGTCTTTCTTTACCGTAAATTATCTGATCGACAATTTCCTCCTTAATCAATACATCCCGTCTTTCATCTAAAACTTCCTGAGCATAAAGAAGTGCCATGCCCGGATTGAAATCGGCAATTATGACTGAATTCGGTCCTGCTTCCGTAAAGGCAGCCTCCACGTAATTTGTTGCACCGTACTCTTTGTTCTTCGGGGGCCATAAATAATAGACGAATTTGTCGCGGTAAGGTAAATCCCGCACAAAACTCAATTGTATCCCTGTGGATTTCAATATACCGGGCATAATTCTATAAGCACCCACCGTAGGTAAAACAAGAACCAAAAAAAGCAAAATATTTTTAAACTTGAAAATGGGTAGCCGTTTTGAGAATCTATCTAATCCCCTCCCCAGGTAAAGTGAAAATATCAGATAGCTGGGAAGAAGTAAAGCAAACTGTCTTGCCTTCATGAAATAACCGGAAGCAGGAATAAGGGTGGAAAGAAAAAGAAGCAAGAATCCATAAAATACGCGGGATTTCTCTTTTCTAAGCAAATATGCCCCCCATAAACCAAGGAAAAAACACAAAAACGGAAACTGATAGCCAAGATAAAAAGGATAGCGTAAAATTTCCCGGGGAAGCCTTCCCATTGCAAAATAACTATGGCCTAACTCACCATAATAACTTGCAAAAAAATTTCTAAGAGTCTCCTGCCACGTAAAATTACTAAGAACTTTTACTCCTATGATCAAAGGGAGAAAACCAAGAACAAAAGAAGTTAAACATAAAAATATTTTATCCAAAGCAAATTTCTTTAAAACGGATTTATCCGCTACTAATAATAGGTAACCTGCTAACCAGAGGAAGTGGGAATTATGATTTCCCAATGATAGAGCGAAGAAGAAGAAAAATAGATAGAGGAAGAAAAATTTGTTTTCTTCGGTAAATTTAAAAACCAACCACAAGCACAATGCTCTAAAAAAGATATCCAGAGCATAACTTTCGTTAATCACTGCATAGTGCCAGTAAGTCTGGGAAATTCCCAAAGCAACAGCTGAAATGAAAGAGACAAGATGGTTAGAGGTTAGACTTAGAATTATCCAGTAAACAAAAAACAAAGCCAGAGTAGCAAAAAAAGCAGACATAAGATTCTGGCCATAAGCTAAATTAAGAGGAAGTTTAGAAAAAATAATACCGAAAAGTGTATGTAGACCATGCGAACCCCAACCAAAACTTACAAATTTCTTATAAACAAAGATTGCAAGCTTTGCAGAATCGCTCCATAGGTAAGTAGGAGCAAGTGTTAAAAGATAAATAGCTCCCGCCAATAATATCAACAAATAGGCAAAAATGGTTCTTTTATTCATTACTTTTCCCTGCCATCTTCGTTATTAGCGCTTTGAAATAGCCATTTATCATACCCGTAGCTTTCAAAAAATTTCCTGCCAAAAACTGGCGTAGTACCCAGCCTATGCTGGACCAACAAAATTTCGAGTAATTCCAGAAACTCTTTTCCACGTTATCGTCAAAAATGATAAACTGATTATGTCCCTCTTTCTCTCCCCTGGCAAAGTTGTTTTCTCTGGCTGCAGCTGTTTGTTTATGAAAAAGCCTCGCCCGGGGCTCAAGGATAAAATAGTAACCCTGCTTTTTTGTCTTTAAAAAAAATTCAACATCATCGGCAGGTGTTCTCCCCGGGCTTAACTGCCGGAATGGTATCCTGGCTATCAAATCCTTTTTAAAAGAAGTAACCCCTCCGGGAAGATAAAATACCTTTTCCTCTTTTCTTACCTCGGTTGTCCACACCTGAAATCCCACATCCGTAACGTCCCATTTTACTGAAGAAGAAAGTAAGAAAATTCTATGGAACAACTTTTCCGTAAATGTGATCTTGCGAATGTTCTTTATTACTCCACCAATACCTCCCAAACTCCCTTCCTGTTTGTGCCTTTCCCAGTCTTCTTTTAGAACTTTTACGTACTCCCTGTCCAAAATTACATCGTCATCAAGAAATAGAACAACGGGGCTTCTCGCTTTTGATGCCCCAATATTTCGAGACATAGAAAGTCCGGGGACGTCCTTCTTAATATATTGGAATCGAATACCAGTCGCTTCTGTTTTCTCTGATATAGCTGATACAAACTTTTCCGGAAGATCTCCATCATCAACGATAAGCACCTCATTGGGCAATACTTTCTGATTCAAAATAGAGGAAATGCATTCAAAAAGAGTATCCGGCCTATCTTTTGTGGGAATAACGACACTTATATCCATTTTAATTGTAATTTCTGTGTCTCCATCGCCTTATCTTTTCCCGGAAAGAAGCAGGAATTACCAAGGCAATCAAATTCTTCATCATAAATACGGCGTAATACAAAGGATAGCTACCTCTTTTAAGCATTTCCATCTGAATTCTCAGCGAGTCGATTGTTTGGCGTCGCATTTTCCTTTCCGAAACTTTCTTAGGGAAACGCCTTATCAAAAGTACCTCATCGTAATTCCTCAATTCGCTAAATCGCGCTATCCTGGAAAAAAGTTCATAATCCTGGGAAGTAGGAAAAGTTTCATCATAAGTTCCCGCTTTTTCTAAGATTTCTTTTCGCATCATCGTCGTGGGATGAGAAATTGGATTATAAAAGAAAAGTGCTTTCTTTATATCTTTCCACGATTGAGGATTCTGCTTGCGAGGAAGAATATTACCCGATTCATCAACTTCCTGGTAACAGGAACCAATAGCTCCCGTCTGCGGATTTTTCTCCATAAATTCCACTTGTTTCTGAAGCCTTTCCGGGAGAGATATGTCGTCAGCATCCATTCGGGCAATATATTTCCCTTGAGCAATCTTAATGCCATCATTTAAAGATTTCGCTAATCCCTCTTTTTTCTCATGACTTATAATCCTGATTCTCTTATCTTTTTCCGCAAGTCTTTTAATAATTTCATACGTCTTATCCAATGAACCATCATTAATTATGATAAATTCAAAATCGTTAAATGTTTGGTTCAATATACTCTCCGTAGCCCGGGAAACATGTTGCTCTTCATTATGCGCACTCATTATCACGGAAATCATAACCATAAGATTCTCTTCCACACTGATAACTAGTTCATTTTATTAATTGATGTCTTTTCACAACTTTTGCATTACCAATCGGCACATGTGACCACATAAGGGAGCCAATGTTTCATTTATAATCAGTCTAATCGCCCGAATTACGTAATTTTCGCCTCGATAATCATAAAGTATCTGCAAAATAGGTTTAAAAGCAGGAAATGCTTGTTTGAATCCCCTTAAGCCATCTTCCCCTTTTCTTGAAACCAGCTTAAACCCATGTCTTTCTAAATTTCTTATCACCAATAAAGGATTAAAGGCAAACTGATAGAATTCAAGCCCAGCGCTGACTTTCGGCTTCTTGGTACTATAGGTGCCAAGTAATATTTTAATTCTCCTCAACGCAGATATCTGGGGAAAAGTAATTATGAAATAACCATTTGGTTTTAATACCCTGTACGCCTCTCTCACGATTTCGCCATAACCATCGATGAAATGTTCAATTACGCCAAACGAATAGTATATGTTAAAATAATAATCCGGAAATGATAGATTCCTTACATCATCTACCGATACATTCAAATTGGGAAATGTCTCCTTGACTCTTTTTATCGTTCTTTCAGCAGAATCAACCCCATAGACATTGTATCTTTTCCTTTGCAAACAATATACATATCCCCCAATCCCGCATCCACCTTCAAGGACCTGCCCCTCTTTTGCATCCAGATATCTTTTCGTAAGCCCAATTATATATCTGTTGGTTCTATAATTTTCTATCGTTTTTCTTAAATTTCCTGAATAGTATTTATTCCAATGTTTATCCCAGAAGTTACCTGTTACTTTCTTTTCATAGAAAACGAGACGATCTCGTTGTTCATCATAGATTTTCATAACTTTTTCTTCCCGCTTCGCAATATTTGACTGCGGTACTGAACATCAAAAATATCCAAAATATACCTTATTAACCTCAAAAATGTAATCGGTCAATTCTTGTCCCTGCCATTAATCCTATTTATCTCATACAAACTCGCATATTTATATTGTTGAATTAGTTTCGGAACACTATAGTTATTTAGCGATAAGCCATTTTCACGCAATAATCCTTGCAGTGTTTGTCTTAGCTCATGGACTATTACCAAAATATGATAACTGGAATCTAAATCGTAAAAGAAATGCTCAACAGGAACGCCATAAAGATTAAAATAGTACATCAAGGGAGCATCCGAAGGACAATCAGCCAGAACTCTGTCTCCCGGTTTAAGATAGTCCTTCAGGAAAATAGTGATTGTTTCAGCGTCTTTTAACGTCCTGGTTTCTTGATAATAATAAACAGATTTTGTATGAATAACATTCAAACTTAACCAAAACGATACGGTAATACTTAATATTCCAAATATAACATAGTTGTAACGGTTAACTTTCGACCCCATTCTTCTCAAAAGATAGGTCACTCCCGCAGAGGCAACTCCTATATATAAGGGTAATAGGAACAACCATACTCGAACGGGAGGAACCACCCGGTGGATGACCAAAGCCGGGATACACCACATAGCCGCTGCCAGAACTATGGGAACGCGATGAATACTCAATCGTCTGTGAAAAACCAATGAAGTAAAGAATCCGATTACAAGAAGGAAGCCGATGCCCAAGGGAATACCCCTATTCCAGTGGTTCCATATTGAATTAAGGGAAGGTGGAAATTCCGCTACAAAATATGACCAAGACCGCGAGGCGACTACAACTATCTTTAATCCATACGCTGCAAAAACCGGAAAATACAACATAAATGTCAAAAATGCAAGGACGAGTAAAGAGAGAAACATGTTCTTTAGTAAATGGTTGACGCTTAGATTTGTATCTTTAAATATGGCTGAAAGTAATAACCATGCTATGACAATTCCCAGGGGGTAGAGCATAACGGGAATTGTGTAGAAGCCGAGAGCTGATAACATGACAAAGAGTAGCCAGGCGACAGAGTTTTCGCTCTCCTTCAGATATGTTCCCAGAGCAAGGGTAAGCAAGAAGATTAAGCATAATATAGTATATCCTCGGGCGTTTACTGAATATTCAATAAGCGCTGATGAAGACGCAACTATTCCCGCTGTCAAAAGTGCAGCGTGTTTATCGTAAAAAATGCGGATTGCCATATATGATGCTGGGACCAAGAGTATTCCGGCAAACAACGCAGGCAGACGGATTATCCAAGGTTGACTGCCAAAAAGCAAATATGCCAGGCGGACCAGAAGTGTATGGAAGATGTGATTATTTGCCATATAAGATGTAAGCCCAACATATAAAGGCCTTGCTACGTAGTTCGTAAAAGTAAAAGCCTCATCGTAACGCATCGGCTGAAATAAGAAGAGCACCCTGATCACAATCGCTAACAGAAATAATATGAAAAAAGCGTAAAGATGTATTCTATTTTCTTTTCTCACCGTCTGGCTAAAACGTTGCGTAAGTTCTCTTAAAAAAGAAAAGAATGAAGTTAACATATCGGAAATGCCTTGCCGGGCTCGCCGTTTGCCTAAATAAAGCGCCGCGCCCATAAGAAGGAGCAGAATTCCGAAGAATCTTAGCCTGACAACCATCCGTTCAAAAAAGGCAACAGACAAAAAGTCAGCTCTTCCATCCACAGTAAGCCCGTCGATTTTGACCTTTNNGACTTTTACTAATTCGAAAGGCAAGTAGGAACTACCTAATAGCAAAAAACCAGATATAACAAAAAAGACGATAATCAACAACAGAGATAATTTGATAAGTTTATCCTTGAATGTCATCAAATTAGTTTTTTAACCTTTCTTAAATTTTTGCAAAGACGTTGAATATCTTAATGTGAAAATTGCCATAGCTTCATCTATAAACTTTCATACCAGTATGCCATCATAATTATAAGGCAGGTCACCTATCGATGATGCGTATTCTTTCTTCAACATAAATTCTCTATCTTCCGGATAGACCACTTTGTAATTCACATCGAAAATATTATTAATAAACTGAGTATATTTTCTGATTGCGTTGTAGGGGCCATGATTTTTCAGGTACCATTCGCGTGTTTTAATCTTTTTCTCAGCCAGATTCTCCAATACCCATACTGCACAATCACATAACTTTTCCGGCGCAGCAAACCTTCCTGTTGTTTCCGTAATAAGCTTTTTGCCACCGTAGATATTCCTATTTACTGCCAATGGGACGTTACACAGCAATGCCTGGTCGATCACGCGGGGATGATTATCCCACTCATTAGGAACGACCATCACCTTTGACTGATTTAATATTTTCGGAAACTCTGCTTTACTCACCCAAGTATCTACGAACGTCAACTGACCTTTATCAGTGTATCTGTCAATTATTTCTGAATCTTTTTTGTTGACATTTCCTCTCCTATACGCAATTACAACCATTTTGAAAGCCGGACATAGCTTTTCTATCAGTTTCAACACAACGTCCCATCTTTTGTGTCTTATATCACCCACCCAGGTGACAATAATGAAATCGTATTTCTTATCAATATTCAGGGGATAGAATCTTCCGATAGGTAAAAGGTCGGTAAGAGTGAGAGGAATGGTAGGTATGATTTTCAAATAATTTGCAGGTTCAAGCGTTGCATAACCTGCTGCTGAATACATCCTAACTTCTTCAGGTTGGGGAAGACCTGCCCACATGGGCATGTATATTAACTTACCGCCTTTTTTAGCAAAATATAAGATTGCCAAATACCCTTTTAATGTTGGTGTGTGTCTAACCTGGACTAATCCAATGTCCTCGTCATTATCTGTCCTTAAAGGTGTCACTCCACTAGATCCTTCCACTAATTTTCTGTTTATTCCTGCCTTTGGATTGTAAGGTAACCGTTCAACATATTTCATTATTAATCTGGTAAATGTTTTGTCTAACATTTTACAATATGCGCACTTAATGCTATGGTATCCTTTTTTAACAATTTGTCTAACGATTCCTATCATTCAACCATCCTTAAAAGCGTGAATATAATAATAGTCAGGATTACGTTTACGCCAAATTTCTATGGGAATAGCTTGTGCATCTCTTATCATATTGAGAACTTCCTCAAACCTTGGACGATTGTGTCCTGTAACCCGGTAATCGTATCCCGGCGTGCCAATTAATATGCGTCCGCCATACTTTAATATTCTCACGCATTCCCTTATAGCTCCTCTCATATCGTCAACGTACTCTAAAACGCCAAAGAAATAGATGCTGTCATACGTGTTGTTTTTTATGATACCCTTGAGGTTGCATATATTGGCTATTATATTAGCCACTTGGTCACCATAAATAGATTTGTCTTTGCGAATTGGATTATTATCAAGTTTATCCATTTCCTCCGCGTATTTAAGGATTCTTTTACCATACTTAGATTTAACGCAAAATTTATCCCAACCAACCCATAAAACCTTGCCTTCAAATTTCAAATAGTCGATCAGATAACTATCCAAAAAATCTCGTATATCGGCATTCCTTCTTAGTGGAATTATCGTTGATAACCTATTTTTCGCAACCGGATAAGGAGGCCTCAATAAAATTTGCGGAAATTCATATTCCACGAAATTCTTTTCTTTACGTTCTTCATAGAAATATTCTACGGAGCTGGGAAGGTATCTGAGTGACGATTTCCTTAGCCATCCCACCCAGGCATCTTTCACTCCCCTGTAACACTCTTCCAATTTCTTTCTCATTTGCTCATCTGTCTGGGGTAGATAACAATTATTTTCTATATACCAATATCTATTATACTTTTTGAATTTGAAAATCCCAGAAAACGGCTTAGAACTCGAATCCGAATATGGCGACCACGGTGAAATATTGGAAAACGCCCTTAAGGTTTTCGGCCATGGATTCTTACCCAGGACGTATATGGAGGCATAATTATAGCCAAAATAATAGATTCTAATGGAACTACTGAAATCTGAGACTGTGTTTTTCACGATGTTATGCACATCCCGGTGATGACCATTTCCGTATTCACCGAACTGGTTATGCGTAAAAACTATGTCAATTTTTTCTCTTTTCAATATGTTATCCATAGCGTGTTCAATTTCTTTAACCGCTTCCTCTTTAATCCTTGCATTGGCAGTTGTTCCATCTGGAGGTAACTCTTCAGGAATATTTAGATGCCACAAGCGACTGCTGCTTATCTCCGCAACTTCTTTGATACGCTGATTTCTGGTCTTACCGCCATCGTGCACAACCAGAATATGTTTTGAGGCAGGCTCGGAAGAAGTCAATACCGTATTACACCAGATTACTTCATCATCACAGTGTGCCACTACTATCAGTACATTTTTGCCTTTCAGATCAATCCTCTCGATGTTAAATGTTATACCCCCTGGCATCTTACTCAATCGCCGTTTCTTGCTAAAATTTCCCAGCTTATAATTCAGAAAATACTGAATAATAATTTTAGGCAGGCCCAAAGCGTGTTTGCCTGTGGACAAAATTTGTCTATTTACGTTTATTATGTAACTTCTTATCTTTTTGAAACCTGTCTTCAGACTCAATATTACCATTTCATAAACTCTTATCTTGCTTTATTCTTTTATCCTATTTCTCTACTTCAAAATAGTCTTAATATCTACTCACCAAATTTCTTATGGAATGATGTTCTTCAATAAATCCTATTACATATTTCCTTTGGATCGTCAAAAAATAGTAGAATCCAAAACTAATCCAATTGGTCACAGCTAAAGCAAAACAGACTCCAATTATCCGCCACAAATAACCACAAATTAGAATCAACACAATCCTTAATAAACTGGGGATAATATTAATTACAGTTAACTCCTTATAACAAAAATGTGATTCCAAAATAGTATGCAGAACTATCGTCAAGACTCCCGGTATCAATCCTAAAGCCAAAATCGCCATATAGATTACTGCATGCTGATATCCTTCGGGCAGGAAAAATTTTATATAAAACCATCCCACAAAAATAAACAACGAGACTAAAATAATCCCAAAAAAGCCAATCTTTATCAAATATGATTTTATTAACTTTATCAATTCATCTCTTTCCCTTTTGGCAAAATCAGCATAAATTAAGGAATAAAAATTCTTTGTTATACTGGCAAATTTTTCCTTCAATTTATTCGCGACAGAAAAAATGGCCAAATTTGCGAAACCAAAAAAGGGCCCAATGATGAAATGGGAAACATGATAAGCCGTAACATAGACTAAATTAGCGGGGATTAATTTTAATCCGTAGGGAACACATCCCTTATCAATTTCCCCTTTTTTGTAACTTTCTATTATCCTTTCCTTTTTCAAAAGCAAGAAAATAGCGATCCAACTCAAAATTGCATTACTCCCTAATTGAGAAATGGAAAAATAGATTATATTTCTTGTGAAGTAGGCAACCAGAGCCGAACCTACCATTGAAATAACCGGGATTAGAATTTGCCAAAAACATCTTTCTTTAAATCTCTTTTTGGCTACAAGAAACTCGTAAAAGCTAGTTTGAATCAAATAACCAAATATTAAATAAAACCCTATGATTACCAGAAGAGTTGAAAAAATGTAATACTCTAAACTCTTAAGATAAAAAGCTATTATCAGAATAATAATACTCAGAGGAATTAGCAATTTTAGTCTTGCCAAAAAAGCATAGAAAAAAGTGCCATCCAACCCTTGGGCAATCCCTTTCTTAGAACCCACGCTGATACCGCTTCCGCTAATAGATAATACCCAAAACTGCATAGCCAGTACAAATTGCCACTTCCCATAATCTCCCATCGGCAAATTTGCCAAAATAATCGGCATGGCAACCAACGCCACTACCGTATTGACTACCAAAGGTGCATTCAGAAAAAAAGTTCCCGAGAAATATTTTTGAAAGAGTTTTTTTATTATTTCCATAGTTCTTTGTTTATCATTTTTAAAAATATTTTTTTCTCTTTAAGTGCACTTTTCTTTTCTGGCATTTATGTTGAAATTAATTCATAGATTTTTTTTGCTCTCTCAAAATAAGTATATTTCTTTGAGTCGCGAAATGCCTTTTCCCCGATACGTTTAGCTTCTTTTTCATTTTCTGCGATATACTTTATTTTACGGGCCAAATCTTGACTGTTACCGGGGTCGAAAAACAAAGCACTGTCCTTTGTCAATATTTCCCTTAGACACGGCGCATCACTTGCAACGATAGGTAATCCAACACTCATGTATTCAAACAATCTTAGCGGGGAAGCCCCAAATGATATTCCTTGGGAAGGTAAGGTAATAATGGCAATATCGCCGTTCATAAGTTTTTCTCTGATTCTTGAATGAGGAGCAGGTTCTTCGAGGATTAGTCTCCGCTGCTTTACAAGGGAACGATATTTCTTCGTCAAATTGTCTCTTTCCTTAACTTTTCCCCCCACCATTCTGAGATAAAATTTGTCGCTTAAATAATTCATCGCTTGAATTAAAGTCTCTACATCCCTGTAACGAAAATTTAGCCCCACATAGATAATCTCTATCCTTCTCTTATTGAAATTTATCTCTTTGGGCTGGGAAATATATAAATCATGGGCACTGGGAACAACATCTATTTTCCCCACGTTAACCATGGAATTTATCATCCGAGCAAGACCTTCCGTTAGAGACACAATTCTCACTCGACCGGAGTTTTTTCGGGCTAAGGAAAAAAGACGTTCATATGCTAATTTACAGTATAAATACTCACAATTCCAATGGAAAAAAGAGGAAATTTCATATTTAAGGTGGTGCACTTCAAAAAATATTCGCCCAATATTTAACCTGTCAAGATTCTTAATATAACAGATCCCCTCTTCCGGCGAATCTATCCTTATATAGACTATTTTAGGAAAACCGTCTTTTCTCATAATTGATTGACATCTTTTTGCAAATAGATAGGGAAATATATTTTTCCTTATAATACCCAATTTGAAAATTTTCTCTATATACGGATTTACAAAATCATACCTATCAATAAAAAATCTGTTGTCTTCCCTACGGATCCTCCAGAAAGGATTTCTAACACCGCCTTTATTGCCCAGGAAAATACCTTTCGCATTTTCATCAAGTTTCAACAAATTTTCAAAAGTGTTCTTACTCTGTATTTGATTGGCAGCATTCTCACATTCTACAAAACTGTGGGCTACGTAATAAACATTTGTCTTCATAGACTGATTTTCCATAAGTCAGGGAACCGAATTAAAATCATTAGTCAAAATCTTCTTCGCTTCTCTGGAATTCCTGTACCTCTTGTAATCGTATGACTTTTCGGTTGATAAATAATGCCATTTTTTTAACGAATTTAAATATTCTATATACGCCAACCACGTCAAAGGGGAAAAGTACGTATTTCATGGCTACGGGGATGTTTAACAAAGCATAAAACAATCTATATGCAATTTTCAATATCACATTTCCATCCTTACTTTTTAAATAGGTCTTTCTATCAAAATTAGAATTAATAATATCTTTAAGCATTCGTGCATTTATCCAGGGAAAATCATATTGGCCTTTATATCTATTAAGTTTGCTCCAATCTTCCATTTTAGAAGGAGGAACAAAGCCATAGTCAATCGATCTCCCCCACATTGGATTTCCCGGATAAGGAACATAAACCCCTGGCTTTGGATTAAAAAGAAGATAATCGTTGTTATAAATATTTGCTAATTTCTCTATCAGCAACAATGTTTTCTTGATCATTTGCCATGTTTCCCCTGGAAAACCAATTACAAAAGAATAGTTTACCGGAATTTTATATTTTGCCAGAATCTCCGTTGATTTTATTATTGTATCAACGTTAAATTTTTTGTTTATCATTTCCAGGGTTTCATCGCTACCAGATTCAGCTCCAATATGCAATTTCATACAGTTAGTTTGCCTTAGCAACCTTCCCATTTCTTCTGTAATCATATCGTTTCTGACTTCAGCAAAATAGGGAATACCGATTTTTTGCAATATTTCAAATGCCCTCTTCTTATTTATAAAAAAATTGTCATCATGAAATATGACGCCGTCAACACCGTATTTTTGTTTTAATAATTCAATATCCTTTATTACCTTTGTAACAGAATGAGCTCGCCACCTTGTAGAATTCTGACTGACATTAAAACAGAATTTACATCTATAAGGACACCCTCTACTGGAGTAGTACTGGATTATCTTTTTTACTCCAAACATATTTTGTGCGTACTGCTCATTCAAATATCCTTTCCTTCCAAAATCAATTAGATGCCATGCAGGGGTGTAATTATCTAATTCTTCATTTTCCATTAAGGGTCTGTCTTCATTATTGATTATTTTGCCGCCATCCTTATAAGAAATCCCTGGGATTTCCCCCAAATATTTGCGTTCTTTTATAGCCTCTGCCAATTCTACAATCGTTTTCTCCCCTTCCGACCTTATTATAATATCAATATAATTTTCCTTTAAACACTCTTCTGTCGCTATAGTTGGATGTACTCCTCCCCACACTATTGGAATATTTACAAAACAATTTTTGATTATTCTGCTTAGTTTTGCTGAATATTCAGTTTGCATCCCGGTCATAACAGAAAATCCTATAAAAATGGGATTTATTTTTTTTATAGTCTCGATAGTATCGTTGAAAATTGCTTTTACATTCCCAAATTCCAGAGAATGCATGATTTTGACATTAAGATGCGCCTTTTCCAGAGCATCCGCCAAATAGAGAGGGCCTAATGGCACACCAGTTGTTCCTGCGCTTTGTGTATCGAGTTTTATTAATAATACATTTTCCATTCTTGTCTCTTAGCTATTTTGACGAACTTACCCAGTGGATGACTCAAAGATAACTTTCTAAATTCGATTTTGCCCCGGCCATAATTTCTCTTTGACTGTCTCCATTTTGTTTAATACTTTCCTTCTTAAGATCATGAATTTCATTTTATAAAGATTGACTATCGTCGAAAGGTTAACTTGCTTTGGCTGATATTCCCCATCCTGGACATCTCTGTAAATCTTTCTAGCAAATTCGCAATAACTTTGAGCAATGCTTTCCATTGAAAATGTGGGAATCTGCGATTGATAATAGTGATAATTAATGGATATCTTTTCTATTTTATCTATGATATCATCCTTGCCATTGAATAACTCTCCTCCTTTTTGCACCAATTCCGGACTGCCTCCGTCGTTCAACGCAACCGCAGGTAGGCCGCAGGATAGCGCTTCAATCAAAGAGTTGGAACAGGGATCGTTCCTGGCAGCGGTGATAAAGATATCATGTTGTTTTAAAATTTCGGCTACTTTTTCAGGGGGAACCGGTCTTATCCACCTTATGTTTTTGAATACAACTGGTGAATTACCCACGAAAGTCATATCATACTTCCCAAAATTCAGGTTTTCATCCAAATATTTGTAAACGTCAAATCCTTTTCTCCAATTACGAGACCAGCTCGTAGCAACCAGCTTTATTTTCCCATCCGGGTCAAATTCTTTTCTTCCTTTTCTATTGAACATTTCATTATCAGGAGAGTTGTGAATTACTGTTTCATATCCAGATAAAATATTGAAATGTCTCTTGTTCTTTTCCTTGCACCAGTTTGATTGAAAAATGATTCCATCAGCAAAAAGTTTATTGAATACCGCTATGATTCTGTCAACTTCTTTGTCCTTACCCCGATATAATGAAATAGGTCCGTCCAGACGATAAATTACAATTCTGGATGGATATTTCTTTTTTATCTTGAAAATCTTATCAAAATAATATTCCGAACGGGAAGGATAACTGTTAAACAAAATTACATCTGCTCTTTCCTCATCTTCCCTATAAAACTTCATTTTGAGAAATTCTTTTCTTAATGCCTGGAGAAACTGGTTCGTTCCGCCCCAGGGACCTTTTCTAAATTTATATAGAATTGAAATGTTCATCGCTGGATTCCAATACAGACATAAACAGTTTTTCATATTCAGCTTTTATTACCGGAGAAGAATAATTCTCCCTTGTGTATTCTCTCCCTTTCCGGGAAAGCTGTTCTAGAGAAGTAATATCTGTTAGCATCTTTTCAAGGTTTTCTTCCCACTCTTCTCTGTCTGCACACAGGATAGCAGGAGAATTTCTATAAGAGGGCACGGGACTGGCTACTACAGGTAATCCTACTGCCAAAGCGATGCCAACTTTTGTGAAAGAGTGCGCTAAATTATAACTATCACTAAGTTCCCTGGGCGCAATAAATATGTCCCCCTTCAACAATAGCGCTGGAATTTCATAATGATTATACCTGATAAATATGACAGGAACATTGCCAATCATTATTTGCGGATCTTTATCGCAGATTAATATCAACTCAAAGCCTATTTTCTTATATAGATTCGTCAGGGCGTCCGCAATCAGTAACAGTTCCCGCGCCTTGGCACTATATCCGCACCATATTAGCCTTAAGGGTTTGACAAATTTTTCTTTCTTTTCTTCAAAATATTTGTCTTCTATGGATTCTTTTATAACCCAGACTTTTTTCTCTGGAAAAGTTGTCTTTATAGATTCTTTCAAGAAACCAGTGGGAACAATAACGCCGTCGGCAAGCTCAGTAAATCTCATAACATCTTCGTTTTGTTTTTTCTCGATATACTTAGAAGACGCGTCATAATAATTAACATTAATGTCTAAAATAACTTTCGTCTTTCTTTTTTTCAATTTCTCAGCTATCCCCAAAGCCCTCTCGTCGAACTTTTTTTGAAAAATCACTATATCATACTTTCTAAAGGGCGCATACAAGCCTGCCAAAAAGTCCTTATCATCCCTGAACATTTTTATTACATCGTAAACCCTTAATCTACTGGAAGCCATTATTTTACTATAAGGGCGCAAAAAATCATTCATTATGAAACCTATCCGGTATTTCTTTGTTGTAGTCAAGATGGAGATTTCAGTTAAATAAAATTTTAAGTCCTTTATTATGTTTTTCCAGGTACTTGCCATATTTCACCAATTTTGAATATCCTGGTAGATCCTTTTCTCTTTATCCAAAGCTGTTTCTACCCCAAATCTTTCTAAAATAGTACGCCGCGCATTTATGCTCATTGTCTCCTGAACCATTTTGTCTCGCAACACTTCAAAAATCCCCTTTCTAATTGAGTTCGGGGAAGATTCGCATAAATAACCGTTCTTCTTATGTTCAATTATGTCTTTTATTCCCTTCACATTCGTGCCTATTACTGGAAGTCCACAACTCATTGCCTCTAAGAGGACTTTGGGAGTTCCTTCGTAAAGAGACGGTAAAACGAATACTTCATGCTGGTTTAAAATTTCTGGAAGTCTTAAGTGAGAGACACTATTCATAAAGTTGATATTTATACTATTCTCTTTTGCCTTCCTTTCCAGTTTTCCCCTCATGCTACCTTTGCCTATTATTGTAAGCTGGTAAGGCAACCCTTTCAATGCCTCCAGCAACGCAATCAAATTCTTCTGCCTTTCCAGCCTTCCTACAAAACATATTGAATCTTTTTTCTTGGGAATGTTCAGTGGCTTGAAAATTTCCGTATCCACATAGTTGGGTATTACCTCTGCTTTTACTTTATAGTTACTTTGTAAATAGCCCTGATCCCACAGCGAAGAACAAATTACAACATCGGAAATAGCACAAGAATACTTTTCTATTATCTTCTTAATATATACTTTGATAACATTTTCTTTATTTTGCAAAGCAAAATATGACCAAATATACCCGCACCTTAAGATAAGTCTCTTCTTGAAAATCATTTTTGCTATGACCGCAGCCCAACAACCTGGAATCTGATTAGTTTTCAAGATACTGGCATTTTTCAATATTTTCCAATGAATAAAGGGCATCAGAATTGAATAGATTAACATCAGCGGACGAAATTGGCTTCTTCCTCCCCTTCGAATGAAAGGAATAGGAACTACACTTATATTAGGGGATAAATATGAGCTGTATTTGTTATCATCCTTTCCACCATAAGTGAGAAAGTAAATCTCGCTAAAATGTCTGCTCAGTTCATTATATAACTTGACTTCTCTCTCCAGAATTCCCGAATCATACCAGTCCTTTAAAGAAATCCTGAATGAAAAAAATAACGCGAGCGTCTTAACCATTCTTCGCCACCGCTGTCGAGATCTCCTCCGAAAGAAAAATAAAAATCATAGCAAAATCTTCTTGGGAATAAATTTCAAGAATGTATTAACCAGGGTTTGCATTTTCTTGACTTTTCTGAATTTTTCTTTGTAGAACTGCGCCTTCTTCCTTTCCTCTGCAGGAAGATTATTCTCTATCCTGGATAAGACTTTTTCGAATCTGTCTATACCTCCTGACATCTCCGTTAGTCTCTCCTGTATCCCTGCCTTAAACCTGTTAATTACTATCTTCAAGGTATCAGGATTTGCCTCGTAATAATCCTTTCGGGAACCTTTCACCCACACTTTTCTCACCGCACCCCATTTCTCCAATTCCCTGATATTCGTGCTTACGCTCCCCTTGCTTACTTTCAATCTTTCTACCATGTAATCAAGACAGAGAGGCTCATTGCTCAAAAAAAGCAATGCATACAGCTGTCCCACGGTGCGGCTGAGTCCCAACCGCGCGCTCAGCTGCCCGGCAATCTCCGTGAATTCGTCCTTTATCTTGTCAAGTTCAGCGTTTTCCATAATTTCACCCTCTTCTAATAATTAGTTCTGAACGTTCAGAATGTTCTAAACAAAGTATATCACGGCTTGCCTATTTTGTCAAGCCCTTTTTTGGGACTTGGTCAGTGTAGGGGTTCAATTCATCGAAACCCCAGAAACGGGCTCAATAAATTGAGCCCCTACATATCTCCCATAGGAAATGAATGCAGAAAAAATAAGGCAAAGCTTGCGCTTTGCTGCTACAAGACAGGCCCGATGCCTAGAATGAAGGTTTGCTTCATTGTTCGTCCAAAACCTGCTCTGCGGGCAATTCAATTCCAGAAATGGCTTCCTCTATTGCCTTAAGTTTCATTCTGTAGACTTCGTTTTGAGGGGCCAGTCTTATTGCCTTTCTGATCTCATCTGCTGCCAGATCGTACCTCTTCTGAACAGAGTAGACATCGGCAAGCCCGCTATGCGCACCTGCGGAACGGGGATTCAATTTCAAGGCTTTTCTGAATTCAGCGATAGCCTGAATTATATTCCCCTCTTCCATCCAGCACCTTCCCAGGCCTACATTAACAGCAGAGTAATCAAATTTAAATAGTCTGTCTTGATAATCCTTCCCCGGGGAAATCAATCGGGGAAGCAGTCCTTTCAATTTTAAGACCTTGTAGAATTCCTCCCTGGCTGTGGCAATCTTTTTCAATCCTAATTGGCTCTCTCCCAACCGCAAGCGGGCTAACAGATAATACGGCTCTATATCGACTGCTTTTTGATATTGCAGTCTTGCTTTCTCGAATTCACCTTGGCTCAGATAATAAGAACCGAGGTCGGAGCGGAAAAACGGGTCATAAGGATTATGCTTCACTGATAGTCTAAATTCTTTTAACGCGCTTACTCTGTCTTTAAGACGATAATAGATACGGCCCAACTGGTTATGGTAATCGGCCTCCCGGGGATGTAAATCTACGCTCTTCCCATAAGATGGAATTGCTTTGTCTTGTTTCCCTTGCTTCTCGTAATAATCGCCCAATCCCTTATGGTACTCGGCGCAAAAAGGAACTAATCTCACGGCCTTCCTGTAATCACCCCTGTATGCATAGTGATTCCCCAGATAGATTGCACAAACGAGTAGAAATAAGATTGACAGAAAAGAAATCGATGCTGCTCTTAGCCACCGGGGAGCTCGCAGTTCAGAAAGCGAGACGGCTTTTTTTTCGGGAGAAATGACGGACTGGAATTGCTTATGACTGGCAATCATAATCTTTGTTATGAAAAATAACAAAATAAAAGTTATTGCCGGAAGGCGGAGATTGAAATAGAATAGGCCCTGAGTTAGTGCTGCCAGAGCGCCTGCCGAGGTAGCAATTATTTCAGCTTGAGATTTCAGGGAATTATCACTCTTTAATAATTTCCCTGCTCCTCCAGCGATTATGTAAAAAACCGAGCATAAGAGAAATACCACGATCATTCCCATCTCGGCGCCTATTTGTAAATACTCATTGTAGGCAAATTTCATATGACTCCCGTAGCCGGAAGCAATCCGAAAGTTGCCAAGGTTTCCCGGGCCTACTCCCAGAAACGGATGTGCCGAAATTATTTCCAGACATCGGCTCCAGATTCCCCATCTTTGGAGAAAGAACTCCTTCAGGGGCTCCCCTCCCAACAATTGAAAAACTTTCATCGTGGAAGGAAAGATTAGAAATATTCCTACGATAGTAAGGATTACATACACTGCCCTCTTTCTATATAGAAAAATAGTTATGAACATAATCGTCGCCAAAAGAGCCAGTACCCCGCTTAACGAGCGAGTCAAAACCAAGCATACAAACATTATGAGTGTAGTTATAAGATAGAGGATAAAGGGTACTCTATTTTGGCTGATTATCTTTTTAACGTCTGCATTAATTTTACTTCCCCCACCCCACTTCCTGAAAGTCAGTAGTTCAGCTATTCCCAGAGTTATTCCCACTGCCAGGTAACCGGCCAAAAAGTCAGGTGATGGAAGGGTTGCTTTTATTTCCAGACGAAGAAAAGACTGGAATAGGCCAATGATTGCGAGAATTGAAGCGGAAACGAAAATTATTTCCAATAGATAGTTTTCTTTCAATATGCCTTTACTCA
>JABAOC010001670.1_pt3 | contig 32166 bp, 25 predicted proteins | sample 7062161 | NCBI WGS metagenome assembly JABAOC01 (sample SAMN14538625, study PRJNA623070) | marine sediment metagenome | biome: marine biome [ENVO:00000428]; feature: marine pelagic biome [ENVO:01000023]; material: deep marine sediment [ENVO:00002113] | place: India: Gulf of Khambhat ... | reverse complement strand
AGGGGAACGGTGAGTGGTTCGACGTGCAGTCGATTGGCAAGAGGCAATTTATGGCAAATCGGAAATGCGCCGACAAACACATCGACTTGTCGGCCGCGTGCCTCGTCATAATACAACCTGCGCCTGTCCCCTCGAGCTTCTCGTCGGCATAGGTTAGCCATTCTTCGACAGTTCGGAGCACCTCGGATCGAAAGACCTCATCGACTCGATCGGGTGTGTGGCTCAGTTCCGCTGTTTCATCGGGGGTCGTCCGGTAAGGGTAGTATCCCCGGCTTCTCACCCTCTTCACCGTCTCCTCGACTTCGTCTTCTCCGTGGAGAATCGATTCCTGTTCCAAAAAGGCGACTTTGTAGGAGTCACTCTCCTGGGAGAGGATTGGGACGATGGCCTTACCTGTCATGCCGCCACCTAAGATGAGAATCTCCGCCTCATAGAACTTGGCTGCACTAACAAACTTTTTCCAACAGATTTCAGATCCGTGGACATCGGTGGCAAAAAAGAGGATGGTCATCGTATGCCTCTTTTGTTTAGCCCCCCAGCCTAACCAAACACGGATCCACGAACCTTCCCATATCCAGGCTCGGTCCGGAACCGGGAGGAAGAGGGACGGACGTGGAGTCCTCCCTTCATCACCGCATCGTCATATTCAACGGTCGACACTAAACCACATCCACACACTCGGCTGTCAACTCCGCGCACAGTGATTCCGGGAAAACCAGAAAAGCATCCTACTGCTCTGCGCAGATCGCCCTGGCCCGGATTATTTATGAATCCCAGGCGGGATAGTCAGGAGGAACCGCCTGAGAGCCTTCAGCATGGTCACGAAAGGTCTTTCTGATGGAACATACGTGCACAAATCGACTTGAGTTTCCTACAAAGAGGCCATATAATCGCAAATGCAACCAGTGGGTTAGGGAAATTGGAGGGCCTCTTCATGCCCGGGTACTCCCATGCCGAGAGATTGAAACAGATGGTCCGAGAAAAAAGGATACAAGGAAAACAGATTAGGGACTTGAAGTCGAACGGGAATTCGCCTCGGAAGATGGAATTCTGAAGGGGATCAGTGACCTTAAACTGCAATCGGCGCTAGCGGGGATTGAGAAACAACTGATCATCAATGCCCTGGAGCATCACCGATGGCACAGAGGCTTTTTTGCATCGAGCTTGGGTGTTAACTATCGGACTTTAATGAGGAAGTTGCGAAGGTGTGGGCTCTCCAAGTTATCATTTAGGACATTTATGTCACAACTTCTGTTATTCATTTAGTATCCGTTATTTAACAGTTCTACCTCGTTGGTTTTGTGACGTTCTTGTCATACCATAGAGTTTTCATGGCTCAGATCAGTTGGGCCCCTACGCCTGGTTAGATTCATTTTGTGTATAGAATTCAAGGTGTTATAGGGTCTAGGACTATCGTTTTTCTATTTCGGCAAGTGAATTGCCTTACTGGATCAAGGGGAGTACCCAAGGAATCGTGGCCGCAAGGAAAAATCAACGGGAGGCAAAGTGATGGACGTGACTGTGAGAGAGAAAGACCAGAGCATCATGAGAAAAAGGATGAAGAAGATCGGAAAGAAAGCGGATGACGCGTTGACCCCAAGGGTTAGAGAGATAAGGGAAGCGTTTTTTGAGGTGAAGCCTTCGGTTTCGATTGAAAGGGCAAAAGCCACGACCGACGTGTATAAGAAGAATCCTGGCTTACCGACAGTGCTTCTGAGAGCGAAGGCGTTCTATCGGGCATGCGAGACCATCCCGGTCAAGATTCATGAGGGTGAGCTCATTGTTGGGCATCCGGCTGGAAAACGAAGAGCGGGGGTTTTTTGCCCGGAGATCTCGTGGAGATGGTTAAGAGATGAGTTGGATACGATTCACGAAAGGGAACAGGACCCCTACATTATGGCTGACGATGACAAGAAGACACTCAGAGAGGAGATTTTTCCATTTTGGGAGGGTAAATCAGTCGATGAGTACGTTTACGGAGAAATAGAGGAACTGGGCCTGCTGCCTCTCACGTTCAACAGCGGCGTTATCGACGGCGAACTCAAGAACACAAATGGTGCAGGAGAGATTTCAGTCGGTCTTGGCACCATCCTGCTTCAGAAGGGGTTCAAAGGTATCAAGAGAGATGCCGAAAGGAGTCTGAAGAAGTTCGACCCAAAGAACGCAGAGGACATAGAGAAGATCTATTTTCTCAAGGCTGTCATGACCACATGTGACGGGATGGTCTTGTTTTCCAAGAGGTATGCAGAACTTGCAAAGAAATTGGCAAATGAGGAGGAGAACGAGACGAGGAGAAAGGAGCTGGAGCATATCTCAGAAACTTGCCAACGTGTGCCAGGTGAACCAGCAAGAAATTTCCAAGAAGCGCTCCAGTCTATTTGGTTCGGTCAAGTGGCTCTCTTCCTTGAGGAGAATGCGCCTTCCTATTCTCCGGGAAGGGTGGACCAGTATCTCTATCCGTTCTTCAAACGTGACATGGCCTCTGGCGTGATGAGTTCCGAGGAGGCCAGGGAGTTAATCTGTTGCTGGCTCATAAAGTATGCAGAGATGCCCTGGCTTTTAAGCAAATTTGTCAGCATGTACTATGCCGGATACATGGGATTCCAGAATATCAACCTGGGCGGACAAACGAGGGATGGTAAAGATGCAACGAATGAGCTGTCCTACATGATCCTGGATAGCGTGAAGAGCCTAAAGATGTACCAACCTTCCCTGTCCGTTCGCGTTCACAACAATTCTCCTCAGGAATTTCTATTGAAAATAGGAGATGTGGTCAAGACCGGAATTGGATTCCCGGCCGTCCATTTTGATGATACGAGCATCAAGATGATGCTGTCCTACGGTGTGTCCATGGAGGACGCCAGGGATTATTGTGTTCTGGGGTGCGTGGAGCCGAGCATTCACGGAAAGCTCTCTCAGTGGAGCGCATGCTGTTTGACGAACTTCCCAATAGCGGTGGAGTTTGCTTTGACAAATGGCGTCCAGTTGGTGAGTGGCAAGAAACTCGGTGTTGAAACAGGAGATCCTACCTCTTTTCGGACCTTTGAGGAGTTTGAGTCTGCCGTAAAGGAACAGTTCAAATACCTCATCAGGGTGTCTGCCATCGTCTCGATCATCTCGCAAATGGCACACAAGAGATACGCACCAAAACCCCTGGCCTCCGCTCTCATGGACGATTGTGTTGAATCAGGAAAAGGCATCATGAGCGGAGGGTCGAGATATAATGCAGGCCCAGGGGTGATCATCGCCGGAACAGGAGACTATGCCAACGCTATGGCCGCTATCAAGAAGCTCGTCTTCGAGGACAAGTCGCTCTCAATGCAGCGGCTCTGCGATGCCCTGAAGAAGGACTTTGAGGGATACGAAGACGTGTATAAGGCCTGTGTTAATGCCCCGAAATATGGAAACGATGATGATTACGTTGACGCCTTTGCAACTGATATTGTTGACTTTGCGGCAAAAGAGGTGAACAGTTACAATGGACTCTTCGGCAAGATGACGTTGGGGACTCTCCCTGTCGCCTCCCATGTGCCCCAGGGCTTGGTTGTCGGGGCATTGCCAGGTGGAAGGAAGGCAACCCTGCCTTTATCTGACGGAATCAGCCCTTCACAGGGAACGGACAGGAATGGACCAACGGCAGTGATCAAGTCAGTGGACAAAATCAATCTGGAAGCCTCTACAGTGGGAGTTTTACATAATATGAAACTGGATCCTGCACTCATCGCAGACGAGCGCGGGTTAGCCAATTTTGTAGCATTGCTCCGGACACATAACCATCTGGGGGGTGCCCACATTCAATTCAACTGTGTATCTGCGGAAAAGTTGCTCGATGCGCAGAAGCACCCAGACCAATATCAGGACTTGATGATCAGGGTTGCGGGATACAGCGCCTATTTCGTTGAACTCTGTAAGGAGATTCAAGACGAAATCATAAGCAGAACACCACAATCAAGATGGTAGTCGTCAGTTGGAGATCTTAGCTTGGGATTCAGGAAGAGAGACAATCCAGCCCTTTTGTGGCCCCTCACGGGGCCACTGCAATTTGGAGATAATGTGCGTGAATGAAAAAAAGGTCGGTAGAATCTTTGACATTCAGAAGTTTTCGATTCATGATGGTCCTGGCATAAGAACACTCGTTTTCTTCAAGGGCTGCCCGCTACGCTGCCGATGGTGCTCGAATCCGGAAAGCCAGAAGAGCACATGCGAGTTGATGTACTACGAACAACGTTGCGCTCTCTGCGGTAAATGTGCTGAAGCGTGCCCTTCTGGGAATATTGAGTTGGTCGAAGGCTCGCCCCGTGTCAGGCATAATATTGACAGAGAAGCGTGTAAGGGCTGCCGGGAATGTGTCAAGATATGCCCGAATGATGCCCTAAAGGTAGCGGGCTCTGATATGAGTGTTGACGACGTGTTCTCAGTCATTCTTCAAGACTATCTGTTCTATCTTAATTCTAACGGCGGCGTAACACTGGGTGGTGGCGAACCGGCTATGCAACCTGAATTTGCGCGAGAACTTCTGAGAAGATGTAAGCAAAATGATATTCATACAGCAATAGAAACATGTGGCTATGTGGGGTGGAACGTTCTTGAATCACTCATTGAATATCTGGATCTGGTTTTTTTCGACATTAAACATATGAACTCAGATAGACACAAGACCTTCACGGGGGCATCGAACGAGAGAATTCTGAAGAATGCAAACAGGCTCCTAAAGGTAGATGTTCCAATCATTATCAGAATTCCAATCGTTACGGGTATTAATGATAATGAAGAGAATCTGGTTGATACCTTGAAGTTTCTGGTGCGACATAACACAAAAGACGCCATCCAGAGAATCGAACTGCTTCCCTATCATAAGCTTGGTGTCACTAAATATAGGAGACTGGGGAGAACCTGTGAATTACATGATCTACCGACGCCAAACCCGACTTTCTTGAAGCAAGCCGGCCTCTTGGTGCGTTCTTTTGGGTTCACATCAGAGATTATGGAAATAAGGGTCTGAGGAGTCTTTTCTGGGCGGAGTCTTTCAGGGGTGAGCCAAAGAGCGTCGGAACAGACACAGCAGGGTGCAGAAAAATCGTAAAAGGTTTCAAGGCTCGGATCGAAGAGCTAGAGGAGTTTCCTCAGTTTTGTGGACCCTCATGTCCCTGAGGGACGTTTGCGGAAGCGTTGGGGTACCCATCGAGGATGAGCAGGAGGGGGAAACCCCGCCTTCAGAGCGGGGAAGGGGCAAGTATTCCCCACCTGCGAGTCCGGAGAGGGTCAACGCGAGAGCAAGGGAGCGAAGGGATATGAGGGTTCCACCTGAAGATTCAAAATTGTCGTGAAACATCAGAAGCTTTTAAATTCCTTGCTTTGAAAACTCAGGAAACTCCTCAAAGAGCTATTCTTGACAAAAGGGGAGATTCTGTATAGACAACAGAATCGTGAGAATGGACATCGAGATCTCTAGATGAAATTGAATCGAATACTGATCCAAATTTCTTATCGATCCGATATCTGGCAGAAAGTGAATGGGCTCCTCGGCATTATCGATGGTGTATCTGAGACGGCTGGATTGAAGCTCCAGGCAAAGATTAAAAACAAGAAGCGGTGGTGGAAAGAAGTTGAAGAACTCAAGAGATAGTGGCGATTCACCAGGGAACAGAATGTCCATGTCGATTGAAAGTGTCATCCAGAGAATCCCCGAATGGAAAGGGCGAGACTCGCAAGTGACCGAGCTCGGTGGGGGGATCACCAATCGCAACTACCGGGTGGAAGTCGGAGACGACGCCTTTGTCGTTCGGATCCCAGGAGAGGATACTCATTATCTGGGCATCGATCGGGAGAGGGAATACCAGTGTAATGTGGCAGCCAGCAAGTCCGGCGTCGCTCCGGAGGTGACCCACTTCTTGAGGCCCGAGAATGTCCTCATCACGCGTTTTGTAGGTGGAAGGGTCATGTCGTTGGAGACGATGGGCAATGAGGAGGCGATCCGTAAGGCGGCCCGCGCAATCAGATTAATCCATGGGGGCCCTGCTTTTCCAGGAACGTTTTCTGTATTTCGTGTAACCGAAAGCTATCGTGAGGTCGCGGAGCACCATAACGTCGTTCTGCCTGACCGGATAGACTGGATGTTTGAGAGAATGGAAGAGATTGAGAGAACCTTGTCCTATCATCCACAAACTGATCTTCCCTGCCATAACGACCTTCTTTCCGCTAATTTTATCGACTGCAGGGAGTATTTCAAAATCATTGACTGGGAATATGGCGGAATGGGGGACCCCTATTTTGACCTTGGAAACTTCGCAGCCCATCACCTCTTGAGGGACAAGCAGGATGATCTGGTTCTCGACGAATACTTCGGTGAAACGTCCCAATTCAAGAGGGCCAGGCTGAATATTTTCAAAGGGCTGTCAGATTTTCGGGAGGCCATGTGGGCGATGGTCCAGATCGGGGTCTCCAGCCTCGATGTAGATTATCGAGATTACGGAAACACGTTTTTCGATCGGTTCATCAAGCGCATCGACGATCCTCGCTTTCCTCAATGGCTGAACCAGATAAGCCGGGGTGAATGACTTCGCGGCCCACTCACCTTCATCCAGTTAACTCAGTCCCAGCTGTTTCTTCCGAACTGTACTCCACGCCGAGATCAGGCGGTCCGCGACCATAGCGATCATGGCGACGCATACGCCAGCGACGATGCCGCGCCCGGTGTCCGCCTTCGTCAGCGCGATATAGACCTCCTGGCCGAGGTCGCGGGTGCCCACAAGTGCGGTGATGACCAGCATGCTGAGGCCCAGCATGATCGTCTGATTTACTCCAAGCATAATCTCAGGCAGCGCAAGAGGCATCTGCACCTTCAATAAAATCTGTCGGTGCGTGCAGCCGGCAGCAGTCGCAGCCTCGATTATCGATGGTGGCACCTGGCGGATGCCATGATCGGTGTATCGGATTATCGGCACCAGCGAATAGGCCACTACTGCAATCATCGCAGAAAAGTCGCCCACCCGGAATAGCATTACGACTGGAATGAGATAAACGAATGCGGGGAGGGTCTGCAGGGTGTCGATGATAACCTGGACAGCCCGGTGTACCCGGTCGTTTCCTGCTGCCCAGATTCCGATCGGCATGCCAATCCCTGAGGCGAGGACCACGGAGACGCCGATCAGGTAAGTAGAGATCATCGCCTTTTCCCAGTTTCCAGTCACCGCGACAAAAGCTGTCATTGCCGCAACCCCGAGCGAGAGCCGCCATCCCCCAAGTCGGACGCCGGCAAGGGCCAGCAGCCCCATCACGGCCAACCAGGGGAGTGAAAGCAGAAACCTTTTGAAGGGGATAAGGACGTTGAGCAGCAGCCCTGATTTGATGGCATCTAGGGTGTCGAAAAAGTGGATGTTGATCCATGTCACGAGCTTTTCCCAGAAACCGCTCGTAGTCACTGTCAGGCTTTCTGGATAGTCCGCAACCGCCGGTACCAGAAAGCCCGTGACTGTGGTGGCGACGATGATCGCAAGTGCAGCGACGAGATGTGGGTGCCGTCTGACAAAGCTCACCTTCTTCTTAACGCGTACGGGTGCCTTGCCGGCGTAGGCCTGGCTCAGCCGATCAAGAGCGATCGCGAGCACGGTGATGGCGACGCCAGCCTCAAGCCCCACTCCGATTGCGAGCCGCCGGAGTGCGTGTAGAACATCGAAGCCCAACCCTCCGGCCCCGATCATGGAAGCGATGATGACCATGTTGAGTGAAAGCATGATCACCTGATTGACCCCAACCATCAGCGTCGGTCGGGCCGATGGGACCATCACCTTCCACATTAACTGGCGATGTGAACACCCGGCCATGTTGCCGAACTCGACAATCTCAGTTGGCACAAGCTGGAGCGCCATCGTGGTGCAACGAGTCATCGGCGGCAGCGAATAGATCATGGTGGCTGTCATCGCTGCCACCGGGCCGAACCCGAACATGAACAGCACGGGAACCAGGTAGGCGAACACCGGAACCGTCTGCATGAGGTCGAGGAGCGGTGTGATCGCTCTCTCGAACCAGGGGTGTCGATAGGCCAAAATGCCGAGTAGCAGCCCGAACAAGATGCCAAGAGGCACCGCGACCACGATGGAGGAGAGCGTCACCATGGCGCTCCCCCACTGCCCGAAAATGGCGAGGTAAAGGAAACAGATGCCAACCAGGAGTGACAACGCCCAGTCACGGATTGAATAGGCCATGATGGCCAGCATCGCGATGAGTGCTATCCATGACAGGGAGGGTAGATGGAAGAGCGCCTCCCCACCGAGGGGGATTTTTACCCCCTCTGATAGCACGCCGAAGGAGGCTGCGAGAAACCAGTTGAAGACCCAGGAAATCGACCGCGTGAATTGTTTGAAGGTAAACAGGCCAAGGTCAGCCTCGTTGATCAGCCACTTCATAAAGTCGCTGACCCAGAACCTGAGAGGTATCACCCATTCGGATGGGTATTCGACGGCCCACGGGAGGAGTTCGTCAGCTGCGAACAGAGCAACCGTAGCCGCCAACACCACCAGCCAAAAGACAAGCTCGGGCCGCCGGCCGAAAGCGTACGCGATCGCCCGGGAGAAGGTGGCCCTCATTCCTTCGTCCCTCTATGAAGGAGCACGTCAAATACTGCCTCAGGGGTGATCTGGCCGATGATCTTACCTTCACCGTCAGTCACCCCGATCGGTCCCTTCTGATCAACGATATCCGCAGCGAGAACCTCAATTTTTGTCTCTGCCGGAACACTGCTTGTGAAGGTAAGGCGATCATCCACCGGAGCCATCACCGAGCGTGCGGACAGCACTTTGGGGCGCGGGATATCACGCGTAAAGTCGGCGACATGATCAGTAGCTGGGTTGGTTACCAGGTCCTCCGGCGTACCGATCTGGATAATGCCACCGTTGTTCATGATGGCAATTCGGTCGGCAAGCCGAATGGACTCGTAGAAGTCGTGAGTGATGAAAACGATCGTCTTGTGGAGCATGTTCTGAAGGCGCATCAACTCGTCCTGCATTTCACGACGGATCAAGGGATCGAGAGCCGAGAATGGTTCGTCCAGTAACCAAATCTCCGGTTTCACCGCCAGGCTGCGAGCGATCCCAACTCGTTGCTGCTGGCCGCCCGAAAGCTCTCGCGGATAGTAGTCTTCCCGCCCTTTCAGGCCGACCAGTTCGATAAGCTCACAGGCGGTCTGTTCCCGGGTCGCCCGGTCTATCCCCTGCACCTCGAGCGGAAAGGCAACATTGCCGAGCACGGTAAGATGCGGTAACAACGCAAAGTGCTGGAACACCATTCCCATCTTGTGACGGCGGATCTCAATGAGGTCTTTTTCTGGCATCTTGAGGAGATCCTGGCCTTCAAAGAAGACTTCCCCCGCCGTCGGCTCAATCAACCGAGACATACACCGTACCAGAGTCGACTTGCCCGACCCAGATAGACCCATGATGACGAAGATCTCGCCTTGCCGGATCTCGAGATTGACATCTCGGACCGCACCAATAAGACCGGCTGCGATGAGTTCCTCGTAGCTCGCCTTGGAGTCATGCTCGGCGAGGAAGCGTTCAGCGTTGGGGCCGAATACCTTCCAAACGCCCTTGCAGATCATAGCGGCGGTGTTCATCTGCGCGGAAGCATCCGTCGGTTCCGATGTTGAGCCCGATTTGAGAGAAACCATCTCAAGTGCTCGATGCTTAGATTGCGGATACCACCGGGCGGGAATGCCCGCCCGAAGGTTTCCCTCTTCAGCTTATTACCAGCTGTACCCCGTCCATTTCTGCCAGGTGTCCCTTGTCCATAGCCGTTCTTCGACGACACGATCGACCGGGCGGCCCTCAAGGTCGACCTCGCCAATTATCTTGCCTATTGTCTCGTTGTCGACTCGGAACTTGCGGACTGCCTCATAAGCGCGAGGCCATAGACGGGTTGTGACTGGCGGCCCCTGGCCAGGCAAACAACCGGGGCATGACATGATCTCCAAGGACTCTCTATGTGGTCTTCGGAAAGGCACAATACATCGTGCGTGATGGGAACAATGCACTCTACCTGACAACATCATGCCCGCTGAGCACCGGATACAACTCACACGGCATTGGGAGACGAAAAGTGGTCCCCTCTCCTAGACCTTCGTCCCACAATATCTTCCGGGTAAGACACCATATGGTAGCAGATTTCGAATTTTAGTCAAGTGGAATTTCCCTCCCACTGAGACCTGGAACAGACTTGGTTTTCCTGGGGTAGGATTGAGGGAAAAGGAAGATTTGGGTACTGAGCGGTGGAGCTCTCGGTCAAGGGATGAATGGGGTTACCAAGGGCCGAGTTCGCCCTTGGCAACCTACCAGGCCAGATTCCCTGTTTCATCTTTGGCCAAAGGGTATTGGACATCCCTCCTTCTGGCATGCTCTTTGAATCCTGACAATACCCTCAAGGAGCTTTCAGGTATATGTCCGATCCCATGCGCTGACATCATACGAAGAAGATCGGACCTCTCGATTGTTGCGCTGTCAGATCGTCTGCTCTATCCTCAGCTGTCGTATGAAGGCCAAAGATGGGGATCACAGAGACGACAGATTCTGGTCTACTCGATCCACTTCCTCCAGACATTCTCGTTCTCACTGAGCCACTCATCGACGACCTCGGTCACCTTCCGCCCTTCGATGTCGGCCTCAGCAACCATGCGTCCCATACTCTCGTTGTCGAGCCGAAAATTACGGGCGGCCTGAAAGGCCTTCGGCCACTTCTTGTCTCCGCCGGCCCAGCCGATCTTTTTTATCCAGCCCCGTGGCTTGCCGCAGTCGTAGGCCTTGTCCGGGTTGATGCCCCAGCTCGGATTATTGTAGCACTCGTCAGTGTAACGGGGAAACTCGACGAACTCGCCTTTGTACTTGTAGGGAACCCAGTGGGGTGACCAAACCCACAGCACGATCGGGGCCTTCCTGTCGTAGGCGGCCTTCAGTTCGGCGAAGAGAGCACCCTCGCTGCCCGCTTGTATGACCTCGAAATTAAGACCAAGTGCCTCGATTCGCTCCTTGTCGAATCCACCCCAGGTTGCCGCACCGCTGAGGTATCGCCCCTTGGGTGCTGTGTCTGGCGTGGCAAAGACCTCAGCGCACTCAAGAAGTGCACGCCAATCGGGAAGCCCCGGACATTTCTCCTTCATATACAGGGGAAACCACCAATCTTCGATGCCGACCATGCCGGTATCACCGAGGTCCACTGTATTGCCCGTCTTGAGACTGGCCTCCACGGCCTGCTTGGCGGTGGTTGCCCACAGCTCCATGGCGACGTGCAGATCTCCTGCCTCAAGTCCGGCGAACTGGGCAAGATAGTCGGCCTGCACATACTCCACATTATAACCCATCCTCTGCAGTACTCCGCCCATAATGTATGACGAGATATGTTGTCCGGTCCAGTCGTTGAGGGTTATGATGATAGGGTCTTTGGATTCGGGATCTCCGGCGAGAGCGGAGCCTGATAGCATCATGCAGGCCCCAATCATGACCATGATTACTGCGCTTTTTATTGCGTTCAGCATTGATGCCCGTCTCATTCGCTTCATAATCCCCTCCTATATAGAGTTTTCTGACCGCATCTTCTCGATCTCGGCCTGATTCAAATTTAGGTTGGATTGATGCGGCCGATGGACACGTGATTTATGGAACTTAATCCGCCTTGCTGGTCTATCTCCGTCTTTCCCCAAAGGTTCACCTCCTTTCGCTCCGGTTCTGCTGTTCAAGGGGTCATCTCCGCTTATCAAAGATTCTCGCTCATAGTCCACAACCAGTGGTCTGTCTTGACATAATCAATGTCCGAAAACAGACGACAAGACCCCAGTTTTGATGTTATAGCATCAGGAGGTGTGTGAGTCAAGCGAAAAAAGGAAAGCATTTTAACTTGTTAGGGGCGTCCGGCAGCCTCGAGCCAGTGAGGGAAACGGCTGGAATGAATTTTCTCACGCACCCGTTCCCAGCGGCCGTTGGCATAGTCCCAGAAGTCAAAGTCCAGGGAAGAGACCTTGTTCTGAATCGCCCCCCATAGTGTCCAACCCAGGTCTGACATCATGGAAAACAGATACATGCGAGCGATTCTTACAGGATCCACTTGCCCGAAATAAGCCTTGCAGAGCAGGGCGATCTGATCGTCGTTGTATTCATATTCAGTTGCCAGGTTTCCCAATTCGAAGCACGGATCGTCATTGCCGGCGAGCTCATAATCGATGATTCGCATCATCGATCCATCGTCAATGAGGTTTTCTGCCAGCAAGTCGTTGTGGCAGGGTACCAACGGTTCGGGATGAACGTTCACCACGGTCTCAATTTTCTGAGCTGCCGGGGGGCCCTCCTCCTGATAGCCCTTGGGAACTCTCGCCTTCTGTTCTCTCACGGTTTTGAGATATCCATCCATAATCCGGAACATGTTGAAGGTGTTCACAAACTCAGGGCCTCTATGCAGCCTTCGCAAGGATTCTGCTACCCTGCGGATCGCCTCGTCATTCTGGAGGGTTGCGTTGGACATCGTTTTGCCCTCGATGAACTCCAGGACCATGACACTGTCTTGCTCCAGGTAATGGATCACCTGGGGACCCACACCGGACTGACCGGCAGCCACCGTATTGTGATATTCGTTTTGGCGATTAATGGCCAAAAGCTCACTCCCGGTCCCCGGAATTCGCACCACATAACTAGTTCCGGCCACTACGACACGGTAGTTGTGGTTGGTGATCCCTCCAGAGAGTTCGTGGATTTGTACCTCTTTGTCTTGCCAATCAGGGATTTTTGCAACGACAGATTCGATGGATTTCATGGCCTCTGGGTTCCTTTCATTCCAATCTTTCTACATTCTCCCCTCGGCCTGAAACTGCTGCGCCACGAAATCGACAGTCGCACGCGTTGCTTTTGAGAATTCGGCCGCAGTGGCCACAAGGGCCCCTTGTTTGTTGAACTCGTCTTTCGTCATCCCGTCGGGTTCATAGGCCTGAACGAAATAGGGAAGTCTGAGAATTTTTTCCAGTGTCTCTTTCGGAGGACGCTCGTATATGGCCTCAGGGTTGAAATCTTTTAACTCGTCCTCCACTTCGAATAATTCACCAATGTATTTGGGGGGGCAGGTATAGACCACATCACCTCCAGCGATTTTCTCAATGTGCCAGCTTGCCTTACTGCCGTCGGTCATGGGTGGACTGATTCTCATACTGCACATGAGCATCTTATTGGGGTATCCTTTCTCCTCGAGAATCCGATACCCCCGCTTGAAGATGGAAAGTTCGGCCCAGCGGACGTCAGCCTCGCTCAAGTCAATTCCCCTGGCCTCAGCCTGCGTTGCAAGGTCTCCGAGTGTCCCGTATCGAGCGGACATATGAGTGATCACCGATCGCCACCGAAACATGTCCACACCATCTTTTCTGGCCTTTTCCAAGCCCCTCTGAACTGCCTCCATACAGGCGACGAATTGCGGGACAGAAAAGGCCAAAGTGTTGTTTGTCGCGATTCCTTTGGCTGTGAGCTTCTCGATGACTTCATAACCCTGCCGGCTCCCAGGGCATTTTATCATGACATTCGGGCTGAGTTTGGCAAGATCGAGAGCCTGCTTGAACATCCGATCGGCGTCGTAAACATCTCTGGGGTCCACCTGGCCAGAAATGTACCCGTAGGTATGTTCTGATTCTTCCCAGACCGGAAGGAAGTACTCGGCCCCTCTTTTTACGATCTGCTTGTATGTCATCCAGAAGATCTCTTCGACCCCCTTATCGGGGTGTTCTCGAATAAGCCCTTTCACGACCTCAGCCCAGAATTCGGGATTGTCTTTGATAGCGTTGAAGCTCAACGGAGGATTGGTCGTCACGCCACGAAACAGAGTCTTCTTTGGCTTATCCGGGTCAAAGAGACGGTCCAACTTTTTTTTCCAGGTTTCTCTCTTCTGCTCGGGAGCCTTCTCCACGACGCTTTTTGACCAGTTTTTGTAAACCAGCGGTGACGAATCCCACCATATCTCTGCGTCCATATTGGCCTCTTGAAGTTTTTCGAGAATACTTTTGTCGGACATTGTCAATTCTCCTTCCTTGTCGTCCTATGATTTCCTATAGCTCTAAGTTGACTTGGTAATTTCCAGAATGGACCTGGAAGACGTACTTGTCGCCTCGATAGTGGGAATGGAGGAGTTCGACTCCCACTCCCTTCGGGTTATAGATAACGCTCTCAAGGAATATTCCTGGCGAACACTGGGGAACTTTGAGCAGCTCGGCCTCCGCACCGGTGAGCAATACCGCCCGAAAGTTCTGGACCGAACGGTCGAGTTCGACGCCGAAATGGTCTACGAGAAGCTGATAAAGAGAACCAGTCAGATCCATGTCGAGAATCTCCTTGAACTCCTCATAGGGAAGGTGACTCCTCTCAAGGATGAGGGGGATCTGGTCTCCCATCCGGAGCCGAACAATTTGAATGACTTCGGAGCTTGTGCCGAGCATCAGTCTGTCTGAAATCTCTTCCGAAATCTCAATGACCCCTTTTGATATTAGCCTCGTTCGGGGCCTATAACCCGCATGGCGTACATCTTCAGAAAAGCTCGAAATGTGGTCGAGGGAGTACCGGGCGTTTTCAGGCATTCTGGAACTGATGAAGGATCCTACCCCGTTCCGGGTATGAAGCACACCCTGATTCACCAGCTCAGACAGAGCTTGGCGGATCGTATTACGGTTCACTCCACATCGAGCGGCAAGTTTTGCCTCCGACGGTAGCTTGTCGCCGATTTGAAACCGACCCTTGGCGATCATCTCCTCGATCCAGCTCTCAATCTGGAGGTATTTTGGGATTCGACTCTTTTCGTTGACGATTTCTGGCATCGTATTCACGCCTTGCAAACCTAAAATGCTTCGAAACCCTTAGACTAATCTGAACTCACGATTCCAGAACCAAATTGGCTGCCCAAAAAGGATATAAATCTTCACCCGACCACCTCATCGACAGCGACACATGCCATTCCTAGAGCTTCCCCTACGGGTTTGCAAATCAGGCTCCCCTCTACCACATTGAGTCCCTTCAAGAGGCTCTCGTCGCTCCTGAGCGCTCCCTTCCACCCCAGATTGGCGATCCTGAGGGCATAGGGAAGCGTGGTGTTGGTGAGCGCAAAGGTCGAGGTCCTTGCGACAGCTCCCGGCATGTTGGCCACGCCGTAATGAATAATGCCATCCACTTCGTATGTCGGGTTATCATGGTAAGTGGGATGAATCGTCTCGATACAACCTCCCTGGTCAACGGCCACATCAACGATGACAGATCCATTCTGCATATCAGAGAGCATCTGACGGCTAACGAGCCTTGGAGCGCGAGCCCCAGGGATCAAGACAGCTCCGATGACGAGATCTGCCTGGGTGACTGTCTCCTCGATGTTATGGCTGTCTGACATGAGGGTGACGATTTTGCTTCCAAAAATATCGTCCAAGTATCTCAGCCTCTCGAGATTGATGTCGAGTATCGTAACCTTCGCACCGATTCCCACGGCCATCTTTGCTGCATTCGTCCCGACAGTCCCTCCACCGATAATCGCCACGTTCCCAGGGGCAACCCCAGGAACGCCGCCGAGAAGGACACCCCGCCCTCCATGTTCTTTTTGCAAATAGTAGGCGCCAACCTGGATCGACATGCGACCCGCGATTTCACTCATCGGTGTCAGAAGGGGAAGGGAACCGTCCTCAAGTTGGATGGTTTCGTAGGCAAGACCAACGACCTTTCTCTCAAGCAGGGCTTTGGTCAATTCGAGAGCTGGCGCGAGATGGAGATAGGTGTAGAGAATCTGACCTTCATGAAGGAGTGGATATTCTTCTGGCAAGGGCTCCTTGACCTTCATAATCATTTCGGCATCATCATATATCTTTCCCGCCTTGTCCATAATCGTGGCGCCTGCGGACCGATACTCCTGGTCCGTTATGCCACTGTCCAATCCGGCCCCCTTTTGAATGATGACTTTGTGGTTTTGACTGACCAGTGCTTTGACGCCTGCCGGAACGATCCCCACTCTGTGTTCTGCTTTCTTTACTTCTGTAGGAATCCCAATAATCATGGCTTCATCCTTCTCTTGCGAGGATTTCTATTCGGGCCGACCCATGTTCAAGGAATCCAATCAGGGACACGAACCCTATTTTGCGGCGAAGAACTCCTTGATCCCCTCAATGCAGGCCTTGTTTTCCTCGGTCTTGCCGACACTGATCCGGAATATTCCTGGCCTATCTTTCAGCGTCTTGACCGCTTTAATCATGATCTTCTTTTTGTCGAAGAGGTAGTCGACCACTTCCTGTCCATTGACGCCGAGGTCGGTGGCATCGACGATCATATAGTTGCCGTAGGAGAAATACGGTTTCAAGCCATCGATCTTTGACAACTCGTCGTAGATATACTTGATCTGGGCATTGTTGTAATCGACCTTCTTTTTCAATTCCTCCATATCGTCGAGGGCAGCTTCAGCCGCAGCGATGGAAAGCAGGCTTGCAGTCCAGGGAATCTGAATCTTTCGAAAAGCCTGGATGATTTTCTCATCGGCCAGGGCATAGCCAAATCGAATGCCTGCCATTCCATAAGCCTTGGAGAACGTATGACTAACGACCATGTTTGGGTATTCCTCAATCATGTGGTCTTTTGATTCATGGTCTGGGTGATACTCCAGGTAAGCCTCGTCAAACAGAGTGGGGATGCCGGCCTCCAACAAACGCTTGATATCTTCATCAGGGATGAAACCACCTGTGGGATTGTTCGGGTTACAGAGGACCATCAACTTTGTTTTCGAGTTGATCGCGGCCAGCATGGCGTCGGTGTCGTATTGCATGTCGGATGTTACATCGATACTGACTGGATTTGCTCCCACATTTAACGCCCTGAGTTCATAGAGCGAGAAAATCGGGTTCGGCAGGAGAATCTCGTCACCGGGCGTGAGAAATAACCTGCACATAAGCTCGATGATCTCCGAGGATCCGTTGCCGATGTATACGTTGTCAGGGCTGACTTTGTGCCTCTGGGCAATCTTTTTCCTGACACGAACTCCGTTGTCGGGATACCGATTGCCCAGCCTGACAGCATTTGCAACCGCTTCGACCACCTTTTCTGACGGGATCACAGGGTTCTCGTTAACAAACATGCGATGAAGCTCCGGGTTCTCCCAGGCCATGGCGATATCGTCTGTTGTGTACGGTTTGATTTTGTCATACCAGGGAACAAAAAATTTTGTCAGGTCCATCGGCCGGCTCCTTTCGAGTGAGGTATAGCTGATTAGCTATCTATACAGCATAGCCAATGTAGCAAATTTTGTCAATAGATTTTTTGCCTATGAGTTCCACCATTTTTGAGGGACCCTCATGTCCTGAGCCGACGCCGTCCCACCAAGGGTGGGATAACGTTACCGCGTGAGCTTGGGAGCGAACGGACAGGAGGCTCCCAATTGAGAAATTCGAAGGATTTAGAGAAATTGGTAGCTTGTGAGACACATTCGCGGGGAAATGGGTCAACTTCTCATTATTTCGCTGAATTTTTTCAGAGAATGGGTGTGGATATCACGGGGATTCAGCAAACACGTACTTTTCAACCCCCAGCGCCACCCATCACATGACTGCTCCCTTTGCCCATGACTAAGCGCAGAAGGCCGAGCATGAGCAGAACAATTGCGATCACGCAGGTAGACATGGCATCGGCACTGGCTGTCCAGCCGTCATTGTCGAGCCAGATGATCTCGATGGCCGCCAGATGGACAGTGGCAGACACGAGGAAGATAACGGCACTGATGGTCGTCATGCAGCGCATAAAGAAATAGACAAAATTCTGGAAAAAGGCCACCCGTGACAGTGGAAAGACGAGACGGACAAAGGTACTGATCGAAGTCGCACCGAGACTTGTGGCCGCCTCTTCAATCGATGGATCGATGTTCTTGATATTCGAGATACTGGAGAGGGTTCCCAGGGTAAAGTTGGCAATGACCACACAGATGACGATAATCCAGGGAGTACCATAGAAAAAAAAGTAGGGTCTGTTGAAGGCCAGGATGTATCCCAGTCCAAGGACCAAGCCGGGAATGGCAGCCGGCATTACGGAAAGCAGGTACAGAATCTGAACCCCAAAAGGTTTCTTCTTTTCTACGATGTAACCCGCGATGAGGGTGAAGAATGCGCCGAGAAAACCAACAAAAAGCGAGATCCAGAAGCTCGTCCAGATGGCAGAGTAACCTCCAAGAGAGGGAAACCGATAGTGTTTCAGGGTGAGAGACCAGTCATAAGGCCAGACGTTTACAAAGGAACCCATTACCACGGTCGCGAAGACCATGATAATAGAGGCCGAAACAAGGCTGCAGTAAATGGTAAACCCCCATTTTCGGAAAGGTCTCGAGGGCCGGATAAAGGGTCTTGCCGCACCGCTAATGAGGGCGAAGCTCTTCCGCGTCACGTAGTAATTCACCATAAAGGCGGCCACAGAGGGAACCAGGAGAATGACACTCACTGTGGCCCCGAGGTCAAACCGGTAGAGATTGGTCACCTGAGCATAGATCTCGGTAGCCAGGACGTTGTAGTCTCCTCCGATCACAACGGGGTTACCGAAGTCCGTGATCGTGAGGTTAAAGGTCAGCGCACCGGCACTGAGGAGTCCGTACTTTGCTGAGGGAACCGTTACTCTCCAGAAAACCTGAAGGGCGCTTGCCCCCAGGCTCTCGGCGGCTTCATCCAGTCGGGTGTCAACGGCGGACAGGGTCGTGTAGAGAATCACGAGGGCATGGGGAAAACAGTAGAGGACCTCAGAGATGACAATTCCCCAGGCGCCATAGATAGACCAGTCAACCTTGAAAAGGTGAGCCGTGATGAGCCCGTTGCGTCCAAAGAGTAAAATGAGGGCCAAAGCTTGAATAATAGAAGGGGCAATGAGGGGCATGAACGCAACAGTATTGAAAAAGCCCTTGCCGCGGATGGTGGTTCGGGTCAGAGCATAGGCGAAAAAGAAGGCAAGAATTGTCGTGACGGCCATGGTCACAACCGAGACATAGAAGCTGTTATAGAGTGACCGGGCAATCCGTGGCGTGCCGAAATACCTGATGTAGTTGCCAAGGCTAAAGTTCTCGGAGGTTAGTACACCCTCTTTGAAGAAGCTCAGGACGAGGATTTTGTAAATGGGAAAGAGCATGAAAAAGACAAGAAGGAAAGCAACGAGAATCGTGACCCCGGTGAGGATGTATTTGTCAACGAGAAGGCTCGTTGCCGAGACGCCGTAAGCTTCTTTTCCCGAGGTGTTCATCTCACAATCCTCGTCTCGGATCACTAAGCCCGACGGCCGAAAGTCCGTCAATCGGCGATCTATTCCAGTGGATAAACCACAAACGCGTCAGGGGGGAAATACATATCGACCTCGTCCCCGCGATTCAATTGTCGCTGTTCAAAGTCCTTTTCCACCATGTCGACAATCACTTCTCCGTTGGCAGAGCTCACCAGAATTCTCACGACTGCCCCGAGGAAGGTGACAACCTCGATCTTTCCATTCATAATGTTTGATGATTGAAGATCCTTCCCCGGTTTCCCAGGATCAAGGACGTCGATCTTTTCGGGCCTGATGGAGAGGATCACCGCATCATCAGATAGGGATTGTGCCTGAGGAACAACAAACTGGGTATCTTTCAGCCGCACGATACCGTCTTGGTGTTGCCCCTCGAAGAAGTTTGAGATCCCCACAAAATCGGCAACGAAACCAGACTGAGGATTCTTGTAAATCTCGATAGGCGGGCCGACCTGCTTAAAAACCCCCTCCTCCATCACGACCACCCGGTCGGCAATGGCCAGCGCCTCTTCCTGATCGTGCGTCACATAGACCATGGTGATGCCGAGTTCCTGCTGGAGTCTCTTGATCACAGCTCTCAGACGCACACGGATTTTGGCGTCCAGGGCACTCAGGGGCTCATCGAGGAGCAATACGCTCGGATTGGGGGCAAGGGCTCGTCCCAAAGCCACCCGCTGCTGCTGGCCGCCACTCAGCTGCGCCGGATAGTTATTGCGCCAGTCCTTCAGGCCGATGAGATTCAGGATTTCATCCACTCTTGCGGTGATTTTGTCCCTCGGCATTCTTCTCATCTTGAGGCCAAAGGCGATGTTTTCCAAGACCGTCATGTTGGGGAAGAGTGCATAGGATTGAAAGACAATGCCGAAGTCCCGCTTTTGGGGGACGAGGTCATTAATGACTTTTCCATCATACATGATTTCGCCGGAAGTGGGTGTTTCGAAGCCCGTGATCATCCTGAGGATCGTTGTCTTTCCACATCCACTCGGCCCGAGGAAGCAGACAAACTCCCCCTCTTGGACATCCAAGTCCACATGGCTGACCGCCACAAGCGTGCCGAAAACCTTCGTCAAGTCTCTAAGCCGCAGATTCTTTGGCATGATGAACTCCCTCGTCGACCTGAGCCTCCTCAGGAATTCGGATCTAAGCCGACCAAGGCGCTAGATGAGTCGATGGTCACAGAAAAGTGCCGGTTGCAGGTTCCACGAAATCTCATTGAGGCATGAACGTCGGGATCAACGGGATGGTAGCAGAAACAGGGCGGAGGTACAACGCCAGTACCTCCGCCCGCAGGTTTCGCTTACCTCAGGAATTTGTCCTGCCACACCACGAGGATTTCGCCTCGGTTGGTTGCCTGCCAGGGAAAATCCATAGGAGCGAGTTTGATGGTTTCCAGCTGGGGTAGATCAGCCGGTCCTGGAATTCCAGGTAGCGTCACACCCAGCTTGAACTTGGCATATTCCCGCATAGCACTCTCGCCGATCGCCCAGTCGAGAAATTTCTTGGCTTCCCGCTTGTGCTTTGCTCCCTTAAGAAGGGCATTGGCCTCGAGCTCATAGCCGGCGCCCTCTTCCGGAAGGACCATCTCGACGGGAGACCCTCTCTTCTTCAAAGAAGAGTAGACGAACGCGAAGGAGCATCCAATCGCGTACTCTCCTGCCGCGGTCAGTTTGGCTGGCTTGGAGCCGCTCTTGATATACTGGCCCATGTTTTTATCGAGCTTTTCCAGAAACTCCCAGCCGGTGTTCTTCTTCACCGGTTTCTTGGCATAATCAGGGTCCAACATCTCGAGAAGACTTGCCACCTGCAAAAAGCCGGTGCCCGAACTTGCCGGGTTAGGCATAATTAGCTTGCCTTCGTAAACCGGGTTAAGCAGATCGTTCCAGCCCTTCGGTTTGGGAAGGTTACCTTTGGCCATCACCTCTGTATTGAGCACAAAGGCCGCCATGTAGAGATCAATCGCCGCCCAGTAGCCATTCGGATCTTTGAACTTGTCGGGGATATTTGCCCATCCCTTGGGTTTGTACTTTTCGAGGAGCCCCCGGTCTCTGAAATCCTCCATATTGGTCACAGCCCATCCCCAGACGAGATCGGCCTGAGGATTGTTCCGCTCTGCAAGCATTCTGGCCCCCAGTTCTCCTGTTGACAAGCGGATGATCTTGATATCGAGATCGGGAAGTTCCTTCTCGGCTAACTTGAGGTATTCAACCGTTTCCTCGGTTTCGAGCGAAGTGTATACGACTACCGGCTTTTTCGCCGCGAAAACCGGTCCACCGAGAAACACACAGAGAAACAATATTGTGACTAAAACTGAGATCTTCTTGGTATTCTTCATAGTGCCCTCCTCAAAAAAATGCTTACTTCCCTGAACAAGCCTAAAGCCATTCTACGACGAGGTCCGGCGGGTCCCTGAGCCTGATGAGCGCCTCCATTTGCTTCCCTCCTTTCAACGCTTTAAGTATCCATTTGATGGGCAAGATTCAAAATCCGATGGTTCCTGTAATTCAGCTTCCTTTATATTCCGAAACATAAACGTTGTCAATGTCTTCTGTTTCGGCTTGAAGAGTTACCCTGTTCTTCCACGCAGCGTTCCCCTACGATTTGGATTTTGTTGAAAAACTGCGATTTGCGAGGTGGATTCTCTCATCCCTTCGCTCCCACGCTCTCGCGGTGACCCTATCGCGGCTCGCCGGTGGGGAAAGTCTGCCCCTTCCCCGCTCTAAAGGCGGGGCCTTCCCCCCTTCCTGCTCATCCTCGATGGATACCCCATCCGGCCGTAGCCGGGATCGCTCAGGAATAAAAGAATCCCCCACAGCTGAGGGAGGTACTCCCACACTTACGGGTTGACCTCCGAATTCTTAGGGGAACTCCTCTTTCGGCTTTCCTTGACAGGCTTCTCCATTATTTGATAAACGAGTCTCTTTGAATCTCCATGGGTCCTGACGAGGGAGGGGCTTTGTCCTCTTTGTCAAACACGGAGGGCGTGGCTAAATAGCATGGGAAAGAGCAAGGGGAATTTGGTTATCGCCATTGATGGTCCCTCAGGGGCAGGCAAAAGCACGGTGGCGCGGATTCTAGCGGAGCGACTCGGGTACATCTATGTGGACACGGGTGCCCTGTATCGCACGGTGGCTTTAAAGGCAAACCGAGCTTCCCTAGACCTGGGTGATGAGAAGGCACTTGAAAGCCTGTGCCGCTCGATCGAGATTGACTTCCGGCCCGATCCAAAGGGGATAAGAGTTCTGTGTGATGGTGAGGAGGTTACCGATGAAATCCGGAAGCCTTCTATGAGTCTTCTGGCTTCCGCGGTTTCACGGGTGCCGGCAGTTCGGAAGGCATTATTAGGGCTTCAGAGAGAATTTGGAAAGAAAGGCGGGGTTGTCCTCGAGGGCAGGGACATTGGAACCGTTGTCTTTCCGGAAGCTGACCTGAAGTTCTTTCTGGAGGCCGATCCGCGAATCAGAGGCGAGAGACGGTATGAGGAACTCAAAGCCAAGGGTGAGAAGGTGGACCTGGGCGAGACGATACGGGAGGTGGAGAGGAGAGACACAAGTGATCGGACTCGCTCTCTTGCTCCTCTCAAGAAGGCGGGGGATGCGGTTCTCATCGATACAACACATCTCGGTGTCGATGAGGTGGTCGCGAAAATCGTTCAATTTTGTCGACCGAAGTTGAGGAATTGTGGCCCTTGAGGGGAGAGATGGTTTGTCTTTCTTACCAATCTATGCTATATTCTTGCGAATTGGCCATTAGGGGGTATCTTTTTGATGGAAAAGAATAGCGTTCCGCCGGAGAAAGAGGACAGACCATTGGCTGACCAGGCGGATGGGGAGGCAGGAAGCTCGGGAAAGGAGGAGGAGAGCTTTCAGAAACTCTACGAAGAGAGCCTGAAGTCTGTGGAAGAGGGAGAGATCGTCAAAGGGTTTGTCGTCGCTGTGAATGAGGATTTTGTGACTGTAGATATCGGCTACAAGTCAGAGGGCCAGATCTCGACTCGCCAATTCCGTACCAAGGATGGTCAGATCTCCGTCAAGGAAGGGGACCGGGTAGACGTATTATTGGAAAGGAAAGAGATCGGAGATGGGTTACTCGTATTGTCCAAAGAAAAGGCCGATAAATTCAAGGCTTGGCGGGAGGTTAGCCATGCATGCCGTGAAGGGGAGGTTGTTGAGGGGGAGGTCATCGGAAAAGTCAAGGGAGGTCTCACAGTCGATATCGGAATCACAGCGTTTCTGCCTGGTTCACAAGTAGATATCAGACCGGTCAGAAATCTAGACAGGTTTCTGGGGCAGAAGCTTGATTTCAAGGTGATTAAGTGTAACCGTAAACGGAACAACGTGGTGTTATCTAGACGGGTCCTCCTGGAGGAGCAGAGAAGGGAGTTGAGGGCCCAAACGCTGAAGTCCCTCAGGGAGGGAGAGCTTCTTGAGGGCGTGGTGAAGAACATCACCGACTATGGGGTCTTTATTGACCTCGGAGGCATCGATGGACTCCTGCACATAACGGATATCTCTTGGGGTCGGATCGGCCATCCCTCGGAGAAGCTCTCCGTTGGAGACCGTGTCAAGGTCAAGGTGCTCAACTATGACCCGGATACTGAAAGGGTCTCGCTGGGCCTGAAACAGACAACATCCGATCCTTGGGAACACGCTCCGCAGGCCTACCCGATTGGCGCGAGAGTGAAGGGGAAGGTTGTCAGTGTCACCGATTATGGCGCATTCGTGCAGTTGGAAGAGGGAATCGAAGGGCTGGTTCACGTCTCTGAAATGTCCTGGACGCGGAAAATCAAACACCCGTCAAGGATCGTCAACCTGGGCGACATCATTGAAGCAGTTGTCCTCGACATTGACCCGTCCAAGAAGAGGATTTCGCTGGGGATGCGCCAGGTTGAACCGAACCCATGGACGGTCATCGAGAGCAAATACCCCGTGGGGACCAGGCTCTCAGGTAAGGTGAAGACCATTACCGATTTTGGTGTCTTTGTGGGAGTTGAGGAGGGAATCGACGGATTGATCCATGTTTCCGAAATGTCGTGGACGAAAAAGATAAAAAACCCCTCTGATATGTTTAAGAAAGGCCAGGAGGTTGAGGCCGTCGTCCTGAGCATAGACAAGGAAAATGAGCGATTTTCTCTGGGGACCAAGCAGCTGGAGTCAGACCCATGGGATGAAATTCCAAACAAATACCGAGTTGGAAGCCGGGTGCGAGGGAGGGTGACCAACCTCACTGATTTTGGAGCCTTTGTCGAGCTAGAGCCAAATATTGAAGGGTTGGTTCATGTTTCCGAATTGCGCAAAGAGAAGGTGAATAGCCCCTCAGACGTCGTAAGCGTGGGCGAAACTTTAGAGGCTGTGGTGATTAATTTGGACCCACGGGAAAGGCGCATTGGTCTGAGTGTCAAGAATCTCAAAGATACAGATGAGAAGGAGGAATATGAGCGATATCTCTCAGAGCAATCGCCAACATCTTCTTCTTTGGGCGAATTGATTCAGAGAGAGATGCAGAGGAAGTCATACGAGGAGAACCAGAGCCGGGGAGAGGATGCCGAGGATTTGAGCGAAAGGGACCAGAAGGAGTCTTAAAGAACCGATGACGCCATCGTCGTGACAAAATCGCATTCATAGGCATTCCGGAAATCAATCCCTAGGCCTCCTCAGTTCTGATTTTGCCTGCATCTAAGTATCGTTTATCCATGTGGATCGATTATGACAGGGTCTGAAGTTTTTTCAGGTGAAACGTCCCATTTTGTCATCGCGCCGCTTAGCAAATCTCAAAAGCCCCTCCCAGCCTTCTTGCCGCCTTTTCGATCCGGCGGGAGAGGCTAATACTCCGGGTAGACTTCGATTTAGGATTCTCAACCGTTTCAGAGAGTTCTTTCCGCCAATCGTTTTGTCCATTCACGATCTTTCTTGAATCCCAACATAACGGCTTGGTCCGAGACGTTGGCAATGATATTGCATGCTACCGACCGGACCGGCCGCATGATTACCTCGAAAAATGGCCTGCCTTGACCTCTTAAATGGTACAGGAAGGGGATTTTTCAGCATGAGTCAAGACGACACACTTGGAAGTGGAAACTACCGGGTTGTCTTTCTCGGAGTTACGGATGGTTCAGGCACCGATATCCAAGCGTTCTCCCAAAAGTTATCGAAACAGTTTCAAATCTCCATCGAAAAAGCCCTGCGTATTGCAAAAAGCGCACCTTTGGTCATTAAAAAGAATGTCTCCCGGTCCAAGGCGGAGCGATATCGACAGGTCATTGGAACACTCGGCGGTCAAGTCAGGATTGAACAGACAGATGGCGGCATCAAAGACCATGCGCCCAGTGCTGCGACAGGGCGGGTCGATGGGTTTGAGACGACAGCCATTGACTCTCAGAGACCCGTTGGTGGCTCCTCGGATTCCGCAGCACAGATAACAGGCGTGGAAAGTGATCGAGGGATTGGCGAAGCTTACGATGATGCCATCGCGGGTGCTTATGAAGAGAGCTTCACTCCGCCGACTCATGGTCCGTCGAAGGCCCTTGAGGCTCAGGGCTTTCAATGTCCCAGTTGTGGGCTCGAGCAGCCGAGAGATACCGAATGCATCAAGTGCGGAGTCATTTTTCAGAAATATGAGCAGATGGCTGACGCCGCCCTTCACGCCAGTGCCGAGGTGGGTGAGGATTCCACGAGATTCGAACCGATGCCCCGAGATATGGAGGTGAATATAGAGCATGCCGGGTTTTGGATCAGAGCTGGAGCGTGTGTCGTTGACAGCGTAGTCCTTTTGGTGATCTCCTTTGCCCTAGGCATCCTCCTATTTATGACGCTGAGACCAGACAGAAATCCCACAGCCCTTGCGTCCCTCAATCCTCTGTTCAATTTGATCTCCCTATTTCTGCCCTTCGCCTATTTCATTTACTACTTGGGGAAAAGGGGCTACACCCCGGGCAAAGGTTTCCTAGGGCTTCAGGTGATTCGCATGGATGGAAGCGGCCTGACCTATGGGGATGCTGCGATCAGATCCTTTTCCTACATTCTCTCGTCGATTCCACTGTACCTTGGCTTTCTGTGGATCGCATTCGACAAAAGGAAGCAGGGGTGGCATGACAAGATCGCTAAAACCCAGGTGATCAGGGCGGAAGACGTTCCAGCGTGGCGCAAATGGATTGCTCTTCTGCCGGTGATACTCATTCCTCTGATCGGAATCGTGGCAGCCCTCAGCCTTCCCGTTTACCTCAAGTACACCTCTCGTGCCTGTGTTGTCAAAGCTGTATCTGATTTGCAAACCGTGAAAAGCCATCTGGAAGAACATTATTACCGATACGACAGCTATCCCCTGACCGGCGAGTTCCGGACGTTCCTGAGAAGCAGTCTAGGTCGAATCCCCCGTGATCCCTTTAACAATGGGGCGCCCTACAGGTACCAGTCCGACGGCTTCACCTTCACCCTCTGGAGTATCGGGCCCGATAGGGAGGATGACCATGCAAGGATCGCCATTGATCCCCTCCGTTCGCAGGGTTTCCTGGAAAAGGGTGATATCATCTTTACTTCCGATGCGGAGATCGATGAGAAGCTCGAGCTTTTCGGGATGACACCCGATGAAACCGAACCAGACGGCGAGATTTTCACAGTCACACCTTCCCCCCTCTAGCTCTGTGTGATAAGATCTAACCGAGATCATTGGAAAGGTCACCAGGGACTTGACCTCATCATGGGGCAAAATAGTCACTCACACCGATTTCGACGGGATAGTAAGCGCATCGATCTGTTCCTTTTGCCTGGGCATCAACCAAATCGCTTTTGCGGGCCCCATGGCGATCGGCCGGAATAGCTTACCCATATCCGACCGTGACATTGTCTGTGATCTCCCCTATCCCCTTCATTGCGGCCTATGGTTCGACCATCACCCTGGAAACCTCGAGGACGTAAAGCTCAGAGGGTACGACCCTGCTCAGTTGCCGGGTCGATTTGACTTCAAGGACAGTTGTAGCCGAGTCGTTCACGAATACTTCTCCCCAAAGGTTGAGTTACCACCCTATTTTGAGGTCACGGTGCATCACGCTGATACAATTGACGCTTTCCGCTATCGAGACATCCAAGACTGGAGAGAAGAAACCCCTGGCAAGGTGATTGATTGTGCCCTGAAAATGGTTGGCCCCTCAAAAGATGGAGATCTTCTCAGAAAAAAGTCGGTTTTTCTGCTGAGAGACAATCCTCTAGATGTGGTTGCAGTGAATCCCGAAATACAACATCATTATCGCGCCTATCAAGGACAGGAAGAGAGGATGATGTTGATTATCAGCGAAGCCTCCTGTTTCCTCTCCCATGATGGAGGACATGAACTCATCATTGTCGATTTGACACGATATAAGAGACGACCCACTGTCTTCAGAAATCTTGCTTTTCTCCTCTACCCCTCTGCACAAGCTGTTATTGAAATCCGGAGTCTCTATCATCAGGGAGTCAAGACGAACAACTTCAATATCTCAATCTCACTGAGTCCCAATGTGGACCCTGTTACGCTTCAGAAAGATCTGGGTGAAATGATGAGGGAACTCAACATCGGTGATGGACATCGAGGTGCTGCTTCCGGGACTGTCAATTGTCGGTCAAAGGACGAGATGATTCGAACAAAGAATGAACTTCTGGAGAAGATCCTTCGTTTCTGGAAGAGAGCCTGAAAAGGGCTTGAAGGGAAAACGACATTGACAGCTTTACAAAAAGATCGTTTTTTGCCGCTTCAAGGGTTTTTGTGGTTTGGCCAGTTGTCGGTTGCCCATGGTCGGTCTCCTGCCATTTCACGTATCTCGCCTATATCCTAAGTTCGTGGGAAGCTCAGTACATGGGCGAAGCGTCGATGAAGAGAAATCGACACGGAGGGAATATCGAAAAACGATGGGGGAATTCATGGAACGACGCTATCCCCAATGTCCAATACCGGCCGTGGGTGCCGTCGTTGTCAAGGGCGATGATGTGCTCCTCATTGTCAGGGGCAAGGAACCTGGGTATGGGCAATGGTCCATCCCTGGAGGAGCGATCCTCTTGGGAGAGACCCTGGAAGAGGCTGTCGTCCGAGAAATTGAGGAGGAGGTGGGTATTGTCACAAAGCCAGTTGGTCTGATTGGAGCTGTGGATCGAATCGTTCATGATGAAGCGCGAAGAGTTCTGTATCACTACGTCTTACTGGATTTCCTATGTCTCCATCGTTCGGGTAATCTCCGGGCACGTTCTGACGCCGTGAAGGCCCGTTGGGTGAACCAGTCTCGTTTAGGGAGATACAACCTTTCGAAAGAAACCGAAGGAGTGGTTCGGAAGGGCCTCAACATGTTGGAGTCCCAGAGAAAGAATGAAGAGGCGAAATGACAAAATAGGGGGGGACGGGTTGTTATTCAGATTCCTTTTCTCGGGTTTTGTCTGATGAAAGTGGAAAAGGGGCGCTCTTCGCTGCTCCGAAATCTTTTTTCGACAATTCTAAAGCTCGGCTCCACTGCAAAAATGACTGACTCTCTCGCTCGTCCTCCCCCGCAGATTCCTGCGAGGGATCGCTCGAGCCCGCAGAGTTCGCAGAGTGAGAAACCTAATGCATCGGATAATTGCTCCAATTTTTTGAGAGGAAAAATGGGGGCAAATGCTTTGCTCTGGATTGGCCTCTCATCAATCCAGAGCAGCTTTTCTCCGAGGCTCTGTGTACTCTCTGAGAGACTAGAAAGCTCGAATTTGCAAAGAAATCATGGCGAAAAAATCCTGACTCGCGCTCAGAGCTTCCCTTCCCACTTTCTGAGGAAGTATTCTTGCAAAGCCATGCCCAGAGTGTTCTAAAGGTATTAGGGAACGGCCTGGGGAATGCTGACACCCTTCCACCGCAAACGTCCCTCAGGGACATGAGCGTCCACAAAACTGAGGAAACTCCACTCGGATTTTACTTGACATTTGGATTTTGACATTCGACATTGTGAAGTGAATCATGATGCTTAGCAAATAGCGACTTGAAGCGGGTATCAATCGGTTCGTCGAAATGGGGCATCAGGGGAGGTGACAAAAGTGGCTGTCAGGAAGCCTGATTTTGCGGGAACCTGGTATCCTTCATCATCGGAGAAGTGCCGGGAGGAGATTGAACGCTATGAAAAGAGGGCGCGGGAGTCCTCTGAAAAGCCCGAAAAGGCCGTCGGCGGGATTGTACCTCATGCTGGATGGTACTATTCAGGAGAGATTGCCTGCAATGTTCTTAAATCCCTTAGGGCATGGTCATCCCCAGAAACGGTTGTTATATTTGGCATGCATCTCGGGCCCACAAGTGATCACGTCATGATGGTGGAGGGGGAGTGGGAGACCCCCCTTGGGAATCTCGAGGTTGATGAAGCCCTAGCTTCCGAGCTTGCGAAATCCTTCAGTTTTGTGAAAGAGACCCCCTTTCTCCACGGCGCGGACAACACGATCGAGTTGCAATTGCCCATCATTAAGTATTTTTTTCCCAATACCCTTATTCTCCCCCTCGGGGTGGCCCCTCGTGATGAGGCCCTCGAGATTGGGGAAAAAGTCGCCCAGTTGGTTCGCGAGAAGAGCGTTGAGGCGTTGGTCATCGGGTCGACAGACCTGACTCATTATGGTCCCAATTATGGATTCACTCCAAAGGGGGTAGGGGAAGAGGCCGTCCGATGGGTAAAGGGAGAGAACGACAAGAGAATAACTGAACTGATGGTTCGGATGGACGCTCCTGGTATGCTCGCAGAGGCCCGGGCCAGTCAGAACGCCTGCTGCGTCGGGGCGGCAGCCGCCGCCGTTGCAGCAGCCAAAAATCTGGGGGGGCGAAAGGGGGAACTCCTCGTTTATCGAACGAGTCATGACGTCGAACCTCACTCGAGTTTCGTGGGGTACGCGGGTGTCGTCTACTACAGCTAAGACGAGAAAAGCGAGCTACCCTGGGGATTCAAACCATGGAGATCCGTGAGAGCTCCATTGTAATCTCCAGTGCTAATACGCTCCTTGATCGATTCGATGCAGGCGGAAAAGCACCGGGTGGCAAGGTCGAGATCATCCAGGATCTCTTTATGAAAGGTTTCTGGATCGAGTTTTAAGTTTCGGAGGGCGTGTTCAATTGCATCCTGGAGATGTTTAATCTCATTTCCCATCGGTTTGCTCCTGGCTATATTTCGGATGATCAAATGATTCCCAGATCCCATTCTGCCATTGAAACTGCCGGAGAATCAAGGCCCCACTTCCCAGGGTTCGCTCTTCCATTATGGTCAAAGGTGGGCAAGGCCGTGAAGGTCCTTTTCTTTTTGTTTGGTTTGGCCTTTTCCCTGATGGTTTCTCAGGCCGGGTCTCAGGAGCTCTATAAATGGACTGATGAGACCGGTAAAGTCAATATTGTCGATGATATGAGCATGGTCCCCGAGAGGTATCGGGACACGATAAAGATCTATCCAATTTCTCCTGTCGTGATGAAAAGGCCGAGTATTGAAAAGGAAGAGGTCTCTGAATCTGCCTCAGACATGGTTAGAGAGGAAGAGCAACCCGAACCCGCAACGCTCACTCCTGAAGAGAGGGATGCGAGAATTGAAGCCCTTCAGAACCAAAAGGACGAGCTGGAAAAAGAGAGGCGTCGTCAATGGATCTTGCAAGAGCGATTCGGAAGCATCGGGAGCGCCCGTGCCACTTTTTACAAAAAAAGAGTCGAGAAGCTAGATGAGCAAATCGAAGCCGTCCAAAAGGACTTGGACGCAATTCACTGAAGCGGGCAGTGAAGATGGACTGTCAATCTTCAGCTTTATGGGAGTTCAACCCGCGGATAACGACCCGCCTGGGATCAGGATCGTCTATGGGCATCCTGATTCGTCACGAAAACGCACCCTCGGCCGTTTCTTTCTCCCTGGAACCCTTGGCGGCGGCAAGGAGTGTGACAAGGACGCCTCCAAAACCAATAAGTGAGGCGAATCCCTTGACCAGAAAGCCCAATACAGGTACCCAACCAATCACCCACAGTGTCACGAGTCCCAAAGACGTCGCCCAGAGTACATTGAGATCAGGTTTCTTCAACGCTCTAGCCATCTTATTCCCAATCAGCTGAGCCACGGCAATATAACCGACCAGAAAGGCGCAGAGAACCAGAAAAATTTCCAGGAATATTAATGGAATACCGACCAGCGATATGGCCAGCAGTACCGCTAACGGAATGATCAGTAACAGCCCCAGGATGCCCCACAGGATCACCCTGAGTGTACGCTTCTCTACCGAAGTGGAAATTGAACCGAATGGCTTGGGGATAATTGCCACAAGCAACAATGCCAGGGCGAGAAGGGCGGCAAAATTGACGGTTCGAAAAACCCAAGACCATACTCGCCACTTACCATGGGAGAGGAGATCCACGATGGAGGAAATACCTGGGATAGGAACGGCAACGATATCACCGTTGATTTGCGCCCCTTCCTCCTTTTCGACCGATCCTCCAACCGACACAACATCCCCGTCCACGATCCCATTCGCACCCAAGAGAACCGAACCACCAACCGCAACGGCATCACCTTCGACGATACCGTTTACGGTTAAATTCCCACCAACGGCCACTGCGTCGTCTACCCTCATCCCCTCTTCGACCACAACATCACCGCCGATGTTGACGATCCCTCTGGCCTCAACACCAAACGCAGGTAGAAGTGCCAGGGACAACCCTACGAACAGAAGAAGAGCGACCTGTTTTTTCATCTTTTGTCCCTCCTTCCCATTGTTCCGTCCTCAGGTTATCACGCCCGGTCTCCGCGCTCGATGGCTGGTAATCACTGAGGAAATAGAGGTTTTAGCCCCCACTGGTTTCAGCTAGCAATTCGATCCTAGCAAACTTGGAAAATCTGTCAAGAGATCTTTTCACTGGAGTTTCCTGACTTTTCTGATCTATTCGAGAGGCAAGT
>JABAOC010004458.1_pt3 | contig 32193 bp, 33 predicted proteins | sample 7062161 | NCBI WGS metagenome assembly JABAOC01 (sample SAMN14538625, study PRJNA623070) | marine sediment metagenome | biome: marine biome [ENVO:00000428]; feature: marine pelagic biome [ENVO:01000023]; material: deep marine sediment [ENVO:00002113] | place: India: Gulf of Khambhat ... | reverse complement strand
ATGCAGCGGGCGATGGCCAAGCAGGCCGAGGCGGAAAGGGAGAGGAGGGCGAAAGTCATCGCTGCAGAAGGTGAATTTCAGGCTTCGCAGAAGCTTTATCAGGCATCGGATATCATAAGTAAGAATCCCGTCGCGATCCAGCTGCGATTTCTCCAGACGGTTTCAGAGGTAGCATCGGAGAAAAATATGACCATCTTTCTCCCCATTCCCGTTGAACTGTTGAAGCCGTTCATGGAAAGGAAAGGCCGAGGGTCGGATGAAGGGGGCGATTGAGCCGTTTTAAACCGGTATCCGCACCGTTTTAATCGATAGCAGAAACAGGGATAACCCGTTGACATCTGTCTTCCACATATGTGTTTCGTCATCGGGCGGGTCGAGACGGTCTTTTTGGGTCCTTACTCTCCTCCTCGTCTTATCCTGTGCAGGAAGAGACATTGCCGTCAAGAAATCGCCTTCTCCACCACCACCGCCATCTCCTCCTCTCCAAACTGCAAAGCCGGAGCTGATCGAACCCTCCGTGAGGGTTCTTGTGAAAAAGAATCTCAATAGCCTCACCGTCAGCCAGGGTGATTATGTCATCAAGACGAGAGGGGGAGAGGTCGTTTCCCTCGGGGATCGGACCGTCAGCTTGAGAGCGAGGGAGGGATCGTTGCTCGAGGGGGAGAAAAGGTTCGGCGAGGAATTGGTCCTCGTGTCACGGGTACCGGTCTCCATCGATGGGGTCCTCTATTCCGGACGTGTTGTTTTTCATCCCACCGAAGCAGGAATTGATCTGATCGACCAAGTAAACGTGGAGCGATACGTCGCTTCCGTTTTGAAAAGCGAGATTCCCACTTCTTTTGCCTTCGAGGCAAAAAAAGCTATAGCCATTGCCGTTCGGTCGTATACTCTCTACCGGATGAAGAGAGCAAGAGAGGGACACTACCACCTGGATAACTCGAACATTTCTCAAGTGTACAGGGGGGTTGACGGTATTGAAGACGAATTCGTGAGGGCTGCCGAAGAAACGCGGGGAATGGTGGTTACATACGGGGACGAACCTGCCCTCACGGTCTATCACGCCATCTGCGGAGGCTACACCGAAAATGCCTACGATGTGTGGCAAACAGATATGAACTATCTACGTTCTGTTTCGTGCGGCTATTGTAACGATTCAAGCGGATTCCGGTGGGCCCTCGAGATCATACCGGAGGACTTTATGGGTCTCCTGAAAAAGGGAGAAGTGGAGGGAGAGAGACTTATATCCCTGAGGCCGGGGGCCAGGACGAGAACCGGGAGGGTGAGAACGTTAATGGTTTCGACCGATACCGGTACATGGGAGATCCCATCATCGAGACTACGCGCTGATATCGGATATGCGCTTATGAAAAGCACAAACTTCTCGGTTAAGATGAGAGAAGGTATGATATCCCTTTCAGGGAAAGGCTACGGGCATGGCGTTGGGCTATGTCAATACGGGGCCGACGGAATGGCGAATCGGGGGTTTGGATTCGTTGAGATTTTGCGGCACTATTACGGAAAGGAAATAGAGATAGACACTTTTTATTGAAACGATGATCATAAACAAACTCGATTACGAACTTCCCGAGCGGTTAGTCGCCCAGTATCCCGTATCTGTCAGAGATCACGCAAAGATGATGCTTTACAAACGGTGTTCAGGGAAGATTCACCATGCCCATTTTTACCAATTGCCCGATTATCTCTCAGCGGGCGATCTCCTCGTTGTAAACGACTCGAGGGTCATAAAATCAAGGGTGTTTTTTCAGAGGCCAACCGGTGGGAAGATGGAGATCTTTTTCCTCTCCCGGAGTCAGCGGGAATTCTCCCGTGGGCAAAGCAATCGATGGGAGTGCCTGTTCAGGCCCTCGAGAAAAGTAAGACCCGGCGATCGGATTGAGGTGACCGAGGGATTCGTGGTTCGGCCCCTTGAAAGGCTCGGGTCAGGCAGGTGGATCGTCGCATGCGAGTGCCAGGGCGATATCTATGAAAAACTGGAGAATGCCGGGGAAATCCCGCTTCCCCCGTATATACGGAGAGACGGGGACGGAGATGGCTTTCCTGACGAAGACCGGTATCAGACTGTATTCGGAAACGTCCCCGGATCGGTTGCCGCGCCGACGGCCGGCCTTCATTTTACCCATGAGCTCGTTGAAAAATTGAGAAAGGGCGGTGTTCGAATCGTCTCCGTGAGCCTGGACATCGGCTACGGCACGTTCTCGCCCATCAGGGAAGAGAGGGTCGAGGATCATAGCGTTCATTCAGAGTGGTATCGCGTATCCCCCGGTACAGCTGAGATCATCAGAGAGCAAAAACGATCGGGGGGAAGGGTGATTGCAGTGGGCACGAGCGTCGTTCGAACACTCGAGACCGCATTCGATGAAAAAGGGCTTCCCCGGGATCTCGAGGGGGTCTCAAGCCTTTTCATACATCCCGGCTACCGGTTCAAGATGATCGATGGGATGATCACGAACTTTCACCTTCCCAGGAGCAGTCTCATCGCTCTCGTTATGGCATACTGCGGTGTGGAGGAGTTAAAAGATTGCTATCGGGTCGCTGTTGCGAACAATTACCGGTTTTTCTCCTACGGTGATGTCATGTTGATTTTATGAGGTTTGGGTGCGTGGATTTTCAGATTCAGAAACCCTGTGACAACACCCAGGCGAGAGCAGGGGTGATCACAACATCCCACGGAGCTTTCCTCACGCCGGCTTTCATGCCCGTTGGTACAGGGGGCACCGTCAAGGCGATGACGACCGATGAACTCGACGATATTGGATACGGGTGTATCCTTGCGAATACTTACCATCTGCACCTGCGGCCCGGCCATGATCTGATTGAGCGGCTTGGCGGGATACACCGCTTCATGAACTGGAATAAGAGTATCCTCACCGACAGCGGCGGTTACCAGGTCTTCAGTCTTGCCCCATTGAGGGAAATTATACCTGAAGGGGTACTGTTCCGCTCCCATCTGGATGGGCAAGTGCTCAAATTGACGCCAAGGTTCGCCATAGATATACAAAAATCGCTCGGAACAGACATCATGATGCAACTCGATGTTTGTGTTCGCCATCCCGCCGATGAAAGTGCCGTCGAAGAAGGGGTCACGCTTTCGGCCCGGTGGGGAAAAGAGTGCCTGGCGGTGGCGCGGGACCTGGATGCTTCCCTTTTTGGAATAGTCCAGGGAGGTATGAAAAAGGAACTCAGGAGGCGATCGGTGGAGCTGACGGTTGAGAGCGGTTTCGACGGATATGCGATTGGGGGTCTCTCCGTTGGCGAATCCGGGGAGCTCATGAGGGAGATGGTTGCTTTCACTTCCGGGCTCATGCCTTATGACAAAGTGAGGTATCTCATGGGCGTCGGGACCCCATCGGAACTTGTTTTTGCCGTTTCGATGGGGGTCGACATATTCGATTGCGTTCTCCCCACAAGGAATGGACGCAATGGCCATCTTTTCACGTGGAAAGGGGATATAAGAATAAAACAGAGCAGGTACAGGGAAGATAAAGACCCCCTTGACCCTGATTGCGGGTGCTACACCTGCAGAAACTACTCGAGGGCCTATCTCAGACATCTTTTCGTCACGGGAGAGATACTTTCATCTCGATTGAATACGATTCACAACCTCTTTTTCTACCATGAGCTGATGAAGACGATGAGGGAGGCAATTATTAATGGAAATTTTCATCTATTTATGAAACAATTTTCAATCTTAAAGAGATAACGAAGTACTCATGTTCACAGATGGAGGTGTGTGATGATGTTCGGATCGATCGCGTTTGCCATGGGACAGAAGGGGGCAGGCGGCTCTTCCGGTCTGGTTGGCCTCGTGCCCCTTGTTCTCATGTTTGTTATCTTTTATTTTATCCTTATCAGGCCCCAGCAAAAACAGGTCAAGAGGCACCAGGAATTTATAAAAAATTTAAAAAAGGGCGATAGAGTCGTTACCACCGGGGGACTTCACGGATCTATAACCGGCCTCACCGATACCGTCGTAACCCTTGATATTGCAGATAACGTGAGGGTCAAGGTATCGAGAAGCGCCGTAGCGGGATTGAGCAAAGATCAGACCTCCACCCAACAGCAATAAGATCAATCGATAAAACTGATGAGGAGTCTTATGAGATGAAAAGGAGTTTGGTGTGGAGAGCGTTGTTGGTGGCAGTGGTAACCGTTGTCGCCGTAATTCTCGTAATTCCGAGCATAACGAATTATGTGCCTTCTTCACTAAAGGAAAAAATCGGGAAGATTAATCTGGGACTCGATCTTCAGGGGGGAATCTTTCTCAGGCTCCAGGTAGAGCTGGAAAAAGCCGTTGAAAATACCATCTCCCGTTACTCGGAGGACGCAAGGACTTCTTTACGGGAAAAGGGGATACCCGTTTTGTCGATGGAAAAGGTCAATCAGGGTTCCTATCGAATCGTGATACCGCCAGGAGAATTCATCGATAGAGCGAGAAATGCCCTGGAACAGCGCTTCGGAAACCTCGAAATAGAGGTTGGCGAAATTAGGGATGCATCGGCAAAGATCATTCTCACGATGCGAGATTCTGAAGTTAATTTTATAAAAAACAATGCGGTGAAACAGGCGGTCGAGACCATACGCAACAGGATTGACCAGTTCGGGGTCCGGGAGCCGCAGATCGTAAGCGAGGGGGAAGACAGGATAGTCGTCCAGTTGCCGGGGATAAAAGAGAAACAGAGGGCGGTAGATATTGTGGGAAAGACTGCCTTACTCGAGTTCAAGCTAATAGATGAGGATCACAGCCTGGATGATGCTATGGCGGGAAATATATCCGGAGAGTCGCAAATACTCTATCAGAAAGCGGTGGACAGAAATTCGGGAGTGGTTTCGAAAAATCCCATTCTTTTGCAAAGAAAAACCCTTTTGACCGGTGACCACATCAAGACCGCCAGGGTCAGTTTCGAAAACCGGACGGGGGCGGCATACGTTTCGCTCTCCTTCGATTCCATCGGCGCGAAAATATTTGACAGGGTGACGTCGGAAAACGTGAAAAAAAGGCTCGCAATCGTTCTCGACGATACGGTCTATTCCGCTCCGGTCATTCAGGAGAGAATATCGGGAGGAGAGGCACAGATAACGGGGAGCTTCACCACTGAAGAAGCATCCGATCTCGCTCTCGTGCTCAGGGCAGGATCGCTTCCTGCCCCCGTGACAATAATTCAGAACGTATCTATCGGCCCATCGCTGGGTCGCGATTCGATAGAGAAGGGAGTGAGGGCCTCAATTATCGGGCTGATTCTCGTTATCTTTTTCATGATTGTTTACTACAACTTATCGGGATTTATCGCGGATCTGGCCCTTCTGCTCAATCTTATATTCCTTCTCGCAGTGATGGCTGTTCTGGAAGCGACCCTCACCCTGCCCGGAATAGCGGGAATTATCCTGACGATCGGAATGGCCGTTGATGCAAATGTGCTCATCTTCGAGNNGCTCGGGAAAACGGTAAGGGCATCGATAGATGCTGGATACGACAAAGCCCTGTTTACCATCATCGACTCTCACATTACGACGCTGATAACGGCGGCCGTGCTTTTCCAGTTTGGAACGGGTCCAATTAAAGGGTTTGCCGTAACACTGTCTCTTGGCGTCATCATAAATCTCTTTACGTCACTCATCTGCACGAAGGTAATTTTTGATTACATCAACGTTAAGCAACCCATGAAAAAATTGAGTATCTGAGGGGAGATTTTTATGGAGATCATTAAAGATACAAATATCGACTTCATGCGGATGAAAAAGATCTCTTTTTCTATTTCCGGCCTGCTCGTTGCCTGCGGAATTACCACCCTCATTCTTATCTTTGCAGGTAAGGCAAACCTCGGCGTAGATTTTGCCGGGGGGACTTCGGTTCAGGTAAAGTTCGAAAAACCGATTAAAGTTGACCGCTTGAGGAAAGCGCTTGGCACCGCCGGCTTTGACGATGTAAATATTCAGGATTTTGTGGCTCAGAATAGTGCCCTGATAAAGGTGGGGCAAAGGAGCGGGAAAGGAGAAATGGTCGCGGATAAAATTGCCGATATCATACAAAAAGCCGTTGAAGATAATCGTTTCGAGGTTCAGGCGGCGACGGAAATAGGCCCTGCGATAGGCGCCAAGTTACGCAAGGATGCCCTGATAGCTGTTGTGATTTCTACCATCGGGATCATTCTCTACATCGCCTGGCGGTTCGAATTTAAATTCGGTGTAGCCGCTGCGATAGCCACCTTCCACGACGTCCTGTCGGTGCTCTTTATCATGACTCTGCTCGGAAGGGAGGTGAACCTTCTTCTGGTTACTGCACTTCTTACCCTAGCCGGTTATTCTTTAACCGATACGGTTGTGGTTTTCGACAGAATAAGGGAGAATTTGAGGGGGAGGAAGGGGAAAACGTTCAGCGAGGTAACCAACAGGAGCATTAATGATGTTCTCAAAAGAACGATCATTACATCCCTCACCACATTGCTCGCCGTTGTCAGCATTCTCGTTCTCGGCGGTGAGGTCATCCGGGACTTTGCGCTCGCCTTGGCGCTGGGAGTCATAATAGGAACCTACTCCTCTGTTTTCCTCGCATCTCCGATTGTCGTCATCTGGAGGGGGGATAAAATTGTCCAGGTTAGAAAATAAGGTTTATGGTGCAAAAGAAGGAAGGATATGGGAAGTAAAGACTCCTGACGAAGACATCATTTATAGAATTGCAAAGAACTTCGATGTCAGCAGGCTGGCTGCCAGGATTCTCGCCAACAGGAACTTTCATGACCTGGATGAAATAAGGGGATTTCTGAGCCCTGATCTTACCGCACTTTCAGACCCGATGGGTATGGTTGACATTGATAAGGCAGCCAGGCGGGTCATCGATGCCTGCACAAAAGATGAGAAGATATTTGTTTACGCCGATTATGATGTTGACGGCGCTACCGGGGCGGCCTGCCTGTACCTGTTTCTGAAAGAGCTTTTTCCCTATCTGCAGATCTACATTCACCAAAATGACAGAACGAGGGATGGATATGGTTTGAAGATGGAATATATGAGATTTGCAGAGAAAAGCGGTTATTCCCTCATCGTAACGGTGGATACGGGGATATCGAACCACGATGAGGTTGAAAAGGCCAGGGATCTCGGTGTTGACGTAGTTATCACCGATCATCACACCGTCGTTGGTGCTCTTCCCGATGCCTATGCGGTCTTGAACCCGAAAAGGAAAGACTGCAGGTTCAGGTTCGAGGACCTTGCCGGTGTGGGAGTTGTATTTGCACTTATCTGTGCCATTAGAAAAATACTCAGGGAAAAGGGGTTTTTTCGGGAAAAGACAGAACCTCAACTCACAAAGTTTCTCGACCTCGTTGCCCTCGGAACTGTAGCCGATATGGCCCCGCTGAAAGGTGATAATAGGATATTCGTCAAAAATGGTCTTCGTCAGATTCGGGGGAATCCACGTCCCGGGATTTTGGCTCTTATCGATGTATCTGGGATTAAACAGGGTCATGTCACCGAAGGAGATCTTGCATACAGAATAGGGCCGCGGTTGAATGCCGCCGGCAGAATTGGCGATTCTTCCCTTTCTTCGGCCATATTGATTGAGCCATCGTTTGATCGCGCTCTCGATCTTGCTAGGATTTTGTCGAGCGAAAACAGGAAAAGACAAATGGAGGAAGATAAAATTTTTAAGGATGCCAGGCGCTTAATCGAAAAAAAGAATTTGCATAATGAAAGGATTATCGTTGTTGGCTCGAAGAAATGGCACATTGGCGTGGTGGGAATCGTTGCGTCAAAAATAGTTGAGACATATTCCAAACCGGCTCTGGTTTTTACCTTCGAAGGAAGTGATGCAAAAGGATCGGGAAGAAGCAAAAGTCCCTTCGACATTTTGAGAATATTAAACCAGTGTTCTCACCTCATGAAGAGATTCGGCGGACATACCCACGCTGCCGGGATTATGATGAGGAGGGATCGTTTCGACGATTTCAGTGAAGCTATACAGGATGCGGCTCGGAATCTCTATGAGGAGGAGGAGATCATCCCGGTAATCGACGTTGACGCTGAGGTCGAGCTCTCGAGCATGTCTGCGCAATTGCTGGAGGAACTCGAGGCCCTGTCTCCCTTTGGAATCGGAAATCCTGAACCCACTTTTCTCTCGAGAAACTTACGTGTTGTGGATTTCTCTGTCAGAAACAGAGGAATGGTCACTATGGGTGTCGTACAGGACGGTGCAAAGTACGAAGTCCTGGCCTTCAAAATGGGAGAGTTACAGCATATGGTCCTCGATAGAATCGATCTTCTCTATACCCCGAAAATGTCCGTTTTCAGAGGGCGGAGCGAGATGAGGCTGTTAGCCCGGGATTTGCGCCTTTTGTGAAACCGTTACCCTGAGGAGAAAATATTGGCCGGTTTGGCAAAACTTAAAACGTATATAAGAAAAACTATGGAGGAGAAGGGGAGCGAGAGGAAGATCGCGCTCGGATTTGCCATCGGAGTTTTTATCAGTTTTACACCTTTTTTGTCCTTACACACGATAACGGCAATTGCCATCGGTTTGCTCTTCCGGTTTAATAAAGTGGCCATTATTACCGGAGCATGGGTCAACAATCATCTTTCAATTCCCTTTGTGTTTTATATCTCCTACAAACTGGGCGTGCTGGTTGTCGGGGGAAACCCTGTTCCGCCATCTTTCGAGAACTTCGAAATCGGGATATTGTTGGAGTACTTCAAGTATATCGGTGTTCCCCTGATAGTTGGGACAACGATTACCGGCTTGATTGCTTCTGGTATCGCTTATTATATTATGTATTACGCGATTAAGTCGGTGAGAAGGAAAGGGATAAAAAAAGGGGGTTCGAGTGAAGGAATTAAAATTTAACTTCGGAGGCATACCAGAAAAATACAGCTTATGGGAGAATGCGAAGTTTGTGGTGATACCCATTCCCTATGATTTTACGACCACGTATATGACGGGAACACGGAATGGTCCCATGGCGATGCTCTCTGCTTCGACAAATCTGGAGCTCTTTGACGACGAGTTAAAGATAGAAACCTTCAAAAGCGGCATATTCACCGCCCCTTTTGTAGAGGCGAACCTGAAATCGCCGCTCAGTTCTTTACGGGAAATGGAAAAAGCAGTGGAAAAGTATGTGAGGCGAAGCAAATTCCCGGTAATTATAGGGGGCGAACACACGGTTACGCTCGGTGCTATGAAACCGCTGAAGAAGAAGTTTGGGACTTTTTCTCTTCTGCAACTCGATGCCCATGGTGATCTGAGGGACTCGTATCAGGGGACGAAATGGAACCATGCCTGTGTATCGAGGAGGATATGGGAAATGGGCATCAATGTTGTGCAGGCGGGGGTGCGAAGCCTGTCCGAGGAGGAGGACAGGTTTATAAGGAAGAACCAGATTAAAACCTATTATGCATATGAGTTCAAAGAGAATCCCGATGGCGTCATCAATGCGATTACCGCCAATCTGGAGGATAAGGTTTACATCTCCGTTGATCTGGACTTTTATGACCCCGGCGCTATGCCTGCTGTCGGAACACCCGAGCCGGGAGGCATAGACTGGTTCGGGGGACTCGAAATTCTCTCCGAGGTATTCAAGAGGAAGAAGGTCATCGGGTTCGATGTGGTTGAGTTATCCCCCATCACCGGCCTCGTTGCCCCCGATTTTTTTGGCGCAAAGCTGGTCTACAGGCTCATGGGGTATGCGGTTGCCTACGGTTCCGTCGAATGAATTACCAAGGGAGGGGAATGGATTTCGTACCTTCTAAAGTGTTTTTCACAAAGGGAGTGGGAAGACACAGGGAAGAACTTCAGTCCTTCGAGCTTGCCCTCCGGGATTCGGGAATTGAGAAGTTCAATCTCGTATCTGTTTCAAGCATTTTCCCCCCCGGGTGCAAGATAATCAGCAGAAGCGAGGGGATGAGGCTCCTGAAGCCGGGACAAATTGTGTTTGTCGTGATGTCGCGGCTCACGAGTGACGAGCCGAGGAGATTGATCGCCTCCTCCATAGGCTGCGCTCTGCCGATGGACAAAAACACCTACGGCTATTTGAGTGAACATCACGCCTTCGGGCAAAATGAAAAAGTAGCAGGTGATTATGCCGAAGACCTTGCAGCCGCCATGCTTGCCAGCACTCTCGGCTTCGAGTTTGATGAAGACAAAAGCTGGGATGAAAAGAGGGAGGTCTGGAAAATCAGCGGTGTAATTTATCGGTCATTCAACGTTACACAATCGGCAATAGTGAAAAATGAGTACGCCACTGTTCTCGCGGCGGCCGTTTTCATCCTATAATACGGAAGGGGGCGTTGTCATGAGAGGGGCAAAAATAGTAGCAACGGGAAGGTACCTTCCCGACAAAGTTAGTTCTAATTTTGACCTTGAGAAACTGATGGACACGACGGACGAGTGGATAGTCCAGAGAACGGGAATCAGGGAAAGGCGCTATGCCGAAGGAGAAGAGACAACATCTTACATGGGGGCTATTGCGGCAAAACGGGCAATGGAGAAAGCCGGGCTGGAGCCAAAAGATATCGATTACGTGATCTTCGCTACCCTCTCTCCTGATTTTTTCTTTCCCGGCAGCGGCGTTTTGGTTCAGGATCTTCTCCATCTTGACAACGTGGGTGCCCTTGATGTGAGGAATCAGTGCACGGGATTCGTTTACGGGCTTGGAATTGCAGAGTCATTCATCAAGATGGGGAAATTTGACAATATCCTCGTGATCGGATCGGAGGTTCATTCCCATGGTCTCGACTTTTCCACCAGCGGGAGGGATATAACCGTCTTATTCGGAGATGGAGCTGGAGCTGCTGTGGTTGGCCCCTCCAAAGATGGACAGGGCATATTGTCGACACAGATGAATTCCGAGGGAAAGTATGCAAAAGAACTGTGGTGCGAGGCACCGGGAAGTACAGAGAATCCCAGGATCACCGTGGAGATGTTGAAAGAGAAACGGCACTTCCCCGCGATGAACGGCAGATTTGTATTTATCAATGCGGTGAAGCGTTTCAAAGAGACGATTGAGGAAGCACTCAGCAACTGCAACCTGACCAAAGAGGACATTTCGCTCGTCATACCTCATCAGGCGAATTTGAGGATCAGTCAGGCTGTTGCAAAAAGCATGGGCCTTCAGGAAAACCAAGTGTTTAGCAACATCGAGTACTACGGGAACACCACAGCGGCTTCTATACCCATAGCGCTCGATGAGTGCTTGGAAAGAGATGTTATAAAGGAAGGGGACATCGTTTGCCTCGCTGCCTTTGGGTCGGGTTTTACTTGGGGTTCAGTGCTTATGCGATGGTAGAAGGCTATATTGTCAGAGAAATGGAAAAAGGGGACATCGACAGGATTCTTGAAATAGAACGGGAATCGTTTCGTTTGCCCTGGAGCAGAGCCCTATTTCTCGATGAGTTCACCCGCGATTATTCTCACACCTATGTTGTTTGTGACCGGGAAAAAGGTGAGGTTCAAGGGTTTATCATTTTCTGGGTCCTCTTCGATGAGTGCCATATCCTCAATATCTCGGTGGCAAAGGCGATGAGGCGCCGGGGTCTCGGGGAGAAACTCATGCAGCGGTGCGAAAAGATCGCTAAAAGTAAAGGAGCATCCTATCTGTACCTTGAAGTGAGGGAGGGGAACCAGCCGGCGATAAATCTATACGGAAAGCTCGGCTTTCGTTTTGTCGGCTTGAGACGGGGGTACTACACCGATACGGGTGAAGACGGGTGGGTCATGATTAAAAAAAAGGTTACATAGTGTTTTTCACTGGCGAAATTATCGATAATCTGCTCATATCCGATAAACATTACCTCATGAAAATTGCAACACCCGTTGTGCAGTCGTTCTCTCCGGGGCAATTCGTTATGGTACGTGGCTGGCAGGGAACCGACCCGTTACTCCCCAGACCCTTTGCAATATTCTCGTGGGTAAGCCGTGGCGGGGAAAAGGCGCTTCAATTAGTCTATAAAATCGTCGGAAGGGGAACGACCATACTCTCCGGACTCCACCGAGGTGATCCGATCCAGATCCACGGCCCGCTGGGAAAGGGGTTTACGGCTCCGGAAGGGGTTGATAATTATATCCTCGCCGGGGGTGGGATCGGCTTCAGCTCTGTTTTTCCCGTTGCACTTTTCCTGAATGAAATAGGCAAAAACATGAAAGTCATTCTCGGCGCTAAGAGTGCCAGAGATATACCTCCGGCAAGCAGCGTGGGAGCAAAATTTCTCGAAGGGGATGTGACCTACGCGACTGAAGATGGTTCCATGGGTTTCCGGGGACTCGTCACTGAGATACTCGAAAGAGAGATATACAGTATAACTGAGGGCGAGCAAGAAAATTGGGCAATATTTGCCTGTGGACCAACGGATATGCTGAATCGGGTGCAGGCGTTATCGGCCGACCGAGGAATACGTGCATATTTATCTCTCGAGAACTTCATGGCCTGCGGTTTCGGGGTTTGCCTCGGTTGTGTAGTTAAAGTGACCGCCCCCGATGGTTATCAGCACGTTCGCGTGTGTAAGGAGGGTCCTGTATTTACTTCGAACGAGGTGATATTCGGTGACTGATCTATCGGTTCGGATCGGCAAGAGCGAGTTTAAAAACCCCGTTTTCTCTGCTTCAGGAACGTTTGGATATGGAATTGAATTTACCGAATATTTTGATATTTCCCGGCTCGGCGCGATCATCGTAAAAGGCCTGTCCATCGAGCCTGTAAAAGGAAACCCGGGACCGAGGATATTCGAGACCCCATCGGGCATGTTAAACGCCATCGGCCTGCAGAATATAGGCGTGAGAAACTTTGTCAAAGATGTTATGCCGGTGCTCCGGAGCTTGAAGACAACGATAATTGCGAACATTTACGGAAAAATGGAGGAAGAATACGCGGCCGTTGCTTCCGTACTCGATGATGCCGAGGGTGTAGAGGGAGTGGAATTGAATATTTCCTGTCCCAATGTGAAGAAGGGGGGGATTGCTTTTGGCCAGGATCCTGTCGCAGCTGCGCGGGTTATTTCAGCGGTGAAAAAGGCAACAGGCAAAACGGTTATCGTCAAGCTTTCCCCAAACGTGTCGGATATAGTTGAAATTGCCGTTGCGGTTGAGGAAGCGGGGGCTGATGGCGTTTCACTCATCAACACGCTTCTCGGCATGGTAATAGACCTTGATAGCAAAAGAGCCATTCTCGGGAGCACCATGGGCGGGCTCTCCGGCCCGGCGATTAAACCCGTTGCCCTCAGGATGGTTTACCAGGTTTCAAGGAGCGTTAACATTCCTGTCATAGGAATTGGCGGGATAATGAGTTACCGGGATGCACTTGAGTTCATGCTCGCTGGGGCTTCAGCGGTTCAGGTGGGGACGGCAAACTTTATAAATCCCCGGGCATCGCAGGAAGTTTTGGAGGGCATAATCTCCTATTGTGAACAGGAAAATATAGAGACGGTTGGCGCTATTACCGGTTCATTGAAAACGTAATACCTGCCGGCTGGTCACCCACAGCATGTTTGCTCTTATGCCCTTTTTTCCTTGAAGTTTTATTCCAAAGACGATAAGATAAATAAAAGTGGGCAGAGGCCCGCTTTTTTTTTGAATATGGGTGGACGCTGATGACGGTGAAGGAGATAAAAAATAGGGTTATTGATCTGGCTGAAGACGTTGCAATCCAAGAGGGAGTGGAAGTGGTCGATGTTGAAATTTCGGGTGGTTCCGGGAGGTACATCGTGCGGGTATATATTGATGTTGAGAGCGGTGTAACGATTTCAGATTGTGAATCCTTCAGCAGAAATCTCGGGGCCCTGCTCGAAATCGATGACCCTATACCGACGGCGTACTATCTCGAAGTTTCTTCCCCGGGTATCGAGAAAGTATTGAGAAAACCTTCTCATTTCGATAGATATAGAGGTGAAAGGGTTAATATCCAGTTTGAAAAGGCGTTCGAAGGGAGAAGGAGAGTGACAGGCGTGATAGCAGATGTAACGGATTCTTGTGTGACCATCGAACAGGAGGGAAACCGGTTTGTCGTCGAGTACGGCAACATAAAGAAAGCCAGACTCAAAATAAATGAATCAGATTTGGCAAGAGGGGTGAAGTAATGATTTTTCAGCTCAATCAGATAATTAATCAGCTCGGAAAAGAAAAGGGAATAAAAAAGGAGATCATTGTAAGTGCAATCAAAGAGGCCCTGGAATATGCTGCAAGGAAAAAGTACGGTCAGGAGAAAGAGATAGAGGCGCATTTCGATGAAAATACAGGCGAATTTGAAATTCTCGAATATAAAGAAGTCGTCGAAGCCGTTACCGATCCCGAGCTTGAAATAGGTCTCGTTGAGGCTCAGGAGTACGATCCTGACGCCCAGGTACAAGACAGCATCGGTTTCAGGATAACAACGAAAGAGCTGGGAAGGATAGCGGCTCAGACGGCCAAGCAAATTATTTTGCAAAAAGTGAAAGAGGCAGAGCGGGAAGTTATATACGATGAGTTCATCGATAAAAAAGGTGAGATCGTTAACGGGATCATTCACCGATTCGAGAAAGATCTTATGATTGTGGATCTCGGAAAGACCGAGGCGATAATGCCACCACGAGAGCAGGTGAAGAGAGAGAGGTACAGGCAGGGGGACAGGATTCGGGCATTTATCAAAGATGTCGTTTTGTCCCAGAGGGGACCTGAAATTATTCTCAGCAGGACCGATCCGAGGCTGGTTCTGAAAATCTTTGAGATGGAGGTTCCCGAAATTTATGAGGGTATCGTATCGGTTGTATCGATCGCCCGGGAACCGGGCTCGAGGACGAAAGTCGCGGTTAAGTCTCGCGACAAGGATATCGACCCCGTAGGAGCGTGTGTCGGATTGAGGGGAACCCGGGTTCAGAAAGTTGTAGAAGAGCTTAAAGGAGAGAAGATCGATATTGTCCAGTGGGAGGAAGATCCTGCGAGATTTGCCTGCAACGCGCTTTCTCCCGCAGAGATCATCCGGGTTCTCGTCAACGAAACAGAGAAGTCCATGGAGGTGATCGTCCCGGAGGATCAATTGATGGTAGCTATCGGGAGAAAAGGACAGAATGTTAAGCTTGCCTCGAAACTTATCAACTGGAACATAGAAGTAAGGCAGGAGGGCAAGGCTGAGGAAGCCCTGAAACAGGCGGAGGCCCTCTTCGAAAATAAAGAANNCCTCCGAGGCAACAACACAAGAGGTGAAAGAACAAGAGGCGTCAGTAAGTGAAGAAGCCGCGGGATCAGAGGAAGTTCCGGAGGATGATCCGACTGTTTCGGAGGCTCAGCCGCAACAAAATGATGCGGATGAACCCAGTCACAAAAAAGAGGAGACGGGGCAAGGTGAATAGACCGGTGAAAAATCAGCTTCCCCAGAGAAGCTGTTCGGTTTGCGGTAAAAAGAGCGTGAAGTCCGGGTTTACGAGGGTAGCGATGTTTGGAGTCGAAAAAAGGTTAACGCTCGATGCTTCTGGAACGCTGGGAGGGAGGGGTTTGTACCTGTGCAAATCTGATGACTGTGTTAATAATTTTATTAAGTTGGTGAGGAAGGGTAAAATTAAAAACACAGGAAATTTCCCCGGATGGAGCAGAGAACTTTTGATAGAGAGCATCCAGAAATCCAAGCTTCGGTTGTATTAATTGCGAAGGGGGCAGTTGATGGCAAGAATGAGAGTCAGGGAACTGGCAAAAGAACTTGAGGTTAAGAACGCAGAACTGCTGCAGATATTGTCCAGCCAATTTGGCCTCCATGATTTAAAACCGGCAAGCGGCATCGATGAAGATGTTGCCCAGAAGGTTCGTGTGCAGATCATCAAAGAAAAGGACAAGGGTTCGGAAGCGGAAATTGTCAAGGAGACTAACGGAACGGTATTGAAGAAGCATAAAACTTTTGTCCTGAAAAAGAGGAGAAAAAAAGTCGAAGAAGCTCCCGCCAAGGAGATAGAAGAGGAAGAACCGGTTAGCGCGCGACGGGTTGCTGAAGCGAAACCCGAAGAGAGATTGGAAGAATTATCAGCGATCGAGTCTGTGTCTGAAGAGAGGGAACAACACCTGACGATTGTGGAACCTGAGACGGCGGTAGCTGAGGATGAGGAGGCTGTTGCAGTCCCTTCAGAGAAAGGAAAAGCGGAGGAAGAGAGAGACGATGTAAAGGTTGAACTTGAGGAAAAGCACAAGAAGCGGAGAATAAAGCCTCAGAAAAAGCTGCACAAGGGCATCGTGAAAAAGAAAGCCCTTGAGGAGCTGGTTGAGGAAGCTGAAGGCGAAGAAGCTGAAGCACAGGATACGGTGAAGCCCCAAGTTGTGGAAAGGGTTTTCGAGCCGGGGAGGCCCTATAAGAGGAAAAAGCACGCTGAAAAGGAAAAGAAAGGGCCATCGACTCTTCCCCCAAAACCCAGCAAGAGAATTATCAGGGTTGAGGATGTTATATCTGTTGGTGAGCTTGCGAAAAGGATGGGAGTCAAATCGTCATCACTCGTTAAAAAGTTCATTGACCTGGGCATGATGGTCACCATCAACCAGACGATCGATTTTGAAAATGCTGCGGTAGTTGCCGATGACTTCGGCTACAAGGTTGAAAACGTCGCACCCGAATACGAGGCATACCTGGATCAGAACGAGGACAAGGGGGAGGACTTAGTTCCACGGGCACCTGTTGTGACGATCATGGGGCATGTTGACCATGGAAAAACGTCCCTTCTCGATGCGATACGTAAAACGAAGGTAGCCGAGAGTGAGGCTGGGGGAATCACGCAGAGCATCGGTGCCTACGAGGTGCTCGTAGGAGAAAAGAAAGTGGTTTTTATTGATACACCGGGCCATGAAGCGTTCACACAGATGCGGGCAAGAGGAGCGAAGGTCACTGATCTCGTCGTTCTCGTGGTAGCCGCCGACGATGGGGTCATGCCCCAGACTCTGGAGGCGATCGATCATGCGAAGGCCGCAAAGGTTCCCCTGGTGCTCGCCATCAACAAGATTGACAAACCAAACGCAAACCCCGAGAAGGTTAAGAAACAGCTTGCGGAACACGGGCTTATCCCTGAGGAGTGGGGCGGGGAAGTTCTCTTCGCAAATGTTTCCGCCAAGAAAAGGGAAGGAATCGATGAACTGCTTGAGCTCATAATCTTGCAGGCCGATGTGCTCGACCTCAAAACCAATCCGGATAAACTCGCCAGGGGAATCATAATCGAATCGAGGATAGACAAAGGGCGCGGTCCCATTGCCACTGCCATCGTACAGGAGGGAACGTTAAAGGTGGGTGATCCGGTTGTTTCCGGAGTTCACTTCGGGAAAGTTCGGGCTCTGTTAAACCATATCGGCAAGAGACTGACGGGGGCAGTCCCGTCGACTCCCGTCGAAATTCTCGGTTTCAATTTCGTTCCCGGGGCAGGCGAACGGTTTGCTGCGCTTGAGAGTGAGCGGCTTGCAAGGGAAATAGCCCTTTCGCGACAGACCAAAGCAAAAGAAACCGAGGGAGTTAAGACCGTGAAGCTTTCCCTCGAAGAGCTTTATAGCAGGATAAAGGAGGGTGGGCTCAAAGAGCTTCCGGTGATCATCAAATGTGACGTCAGGGGAAGTGTCGATGCCCTGGTGGATTCTCTTGTGAAGATAGAAACCGATGAGGTGAAGATCAACATTATCCATTCAGGGGTAGGAGGGATAACTGAATCTGATGTGCTTCTCGCTTCTGCCTCCAATGCAGTGATAATAGGTTTCAAGGTTAGACCTGATGCGAAAGCTTCGAAAATTGCCGAAAAGGAAAATGTGGATATTAAGCTTTATGAAGTTATTTACGACCTCATCCATTCCGTCAAAAAGGCCATGGCGGGGCTTCTTGAACCTGAATTCCGTGAGCTGGTTCAGGGTATAGCTGAAGTAAGGGAAATCTTCAGTATTCCGAAGGTCGGTCCAATTGCTGGATGTTATGTTACCGAGGGAAAAGTATCCAGGAACAGCAGTGTAAGAGTTTTGCGGGATAGTGTTGTCGTTTTCACCGGGAAGATTGCTTCCCTGAAAAGATTCAAAGATGATGCAAGGGAAGTATCGCAGGGATACGAATGCGGGATCGGTATCGACAACTTCAATGATGTCAAGGTGGGGGACGTTTTAGAGTCCTTCGTCCTGGAAAAAGTTACCCCTGTCCTCTGAGGTTGAATGTGGTAGTTGGTGTGGTAAATTTCGATATTCTTATCAACGGGGCGTTCAATCTAAAAGAGAAGAGAAGCTACGTTAAGAGCCTTGTTGGAAAAATCAGAAACAAGTTCAGCGTTTCCGTTGCCGAAGTCGATCATCAGGATCTTTGGCAAAGAACGCAGATCGGGGTTGCGGTCGTTGGGGCGAATTCTGCCATTGTCAACTCTGTCATAGATAAGGTAACGGAGTTTGTTTATTCCAACGGAGATTTTGAGGTTATTGAGAGAAAAATCGAAATCTTACGGTACTGAGATGGCAGGACTCAAAATAGATCGCTCGATTCGCTTGGCGATGCTCCTGAAAGAGGAAATTGCAGGGATTATATCGAGGGAAATGAAGGATCCTGGCCTTAAGATGGTGACGGTGACCCATGTGAAACTAACGAAAGATTTGAGAGATGCGGAAATTTTCTATTCAGTTCTGGGAAATGAAGAGGACGTGGGGAAGACGGAGCGGATCCTGGACAGGGCATCGGGTTTTATAAGGGGAGAACTCGGCCGTACGTTGAGGATAAAGAGGATACCTCACCTATCCTTCAAATACGATGACTCTTTCGAAAAGGGGATAAAAATAGAGAGGTTGATGCGTGAGATAACTGGGGATGAGTGAGGATCTTGGTAAAATATGCGAGCTTATCGGAAAGGCAAAATCATTCCTTCTTACAACCCATATCAACCCTGAAGGGGACGCTATCGGCTCTGAGCTTGCACTCGCGCTCGTGCTTGAGGGAATGGGAAAAGATGTTTTTGTCCTGAACCAAGATCCCGTACCCTATTTCTTGATGTTCCTTCCCGGCATTGACAGGATTCAGCATTATTTGCCGCATCGATATTTCGATGTGGGGATACTTCTCGATTGCGCAAACCCCGATAGGACGGGGTCCGTAAGTGAACAGCTATCCCTGTGCAGCAATATAATAAGTATCGATCATCATACGACGCAGAGCGGATATGGAGACTTGCGTTATATCGATTCAAAAGCTTCCTCTACGGGTGAACTTGTTTACCGGCTTGTACAGCGTATGGGAAGAGATATCGACGCACGCATTGCAACGCTGTTATGGGTTGCAATTACCACGGATACGGGGTCTTTTCGATATTCGAACACAACCAGCGCATCTTTGAGTGTAGCGGCCAAGCTGGTGGAACTTGGTGCGATGCCGGCAGCGGTTTCTGAGAGACTCTACGAAAGTGAGCCTCACAAAAGGATACTGCTTTTGTCTCGCGTACTATCAACGCTCGAAGTGCTCGAGGATGGAAGAATAGCTTCAATCACAATCTTCCAGGAAGACATGGAAAGGCTTGGTGCCACCGCAGATTTTCTCGAAGGATTTATAAATTATCCGCGTTCCATTGACGGTGTGCAGGTAGCTGTTTCGTTTCGGGAGGAGAGTATCGACAATTTCAAGGTTTCCCTCCGAGCGAAGGGGGACGCTGATGTGGCGAAAGTCGCAACGTTCTTTAACGGAGGGGGACATATCAAAGCAGCCGGTTTCAAGCTCCAAGGCAAGATGGCAAAAGTGAAACAAGATGTTTACTCGAAAATCTATGAGATGTTGGACGGGCATCGTGAGGATGAATAAGATATCCGGTGTTGTAAATTGTTACAAGGAAAGGGGCCCCACTTCGTTCAGGGTAACGGAGATGATAAAGCGTATTTTCGATGTGAGGAAGGCGGGACACGGTGGGACCCTTGACCCTGAGGCGGAAGGTGTATTGCCGGTTTTTCTCGGCAGCGCAACGAGGATAAGCTCTCTTTTTTTGAAGGGAGAGAAAGAATACAGGGTGTTTTTCCAGTTTGGGCTTGGAACAGACACCTATGACATGGCAGGGAATGTAACGGAAAAAATGGAAGAGTTCTCTCTGGATAGAGACACCCTTATCACTGCATTGAAGTCGTTTGAGGGCAGTTATATGCAGAGGCCTCCACGGTTCTCGGCGTTGAAGGTAAGAGGCCGCAGGGCCTACGATCTGGCCAGGAAAGGGGTTGAATTCGAGCTAGAGCCAAGGAGGGTTACCTGTCAGAAAATCGATTGTGTCACCTTCGCTGGAGGCGAAGCAGAAGTGTTCATCTCCTGCGAGTCCGGGTTCTACATTCGATCTATGGCGAGGGATCTTTCCGAAAAAATAGGTATTCCTGTGACGACGAGAAAGATCATCAGAGAAAGGTCGGGATTTTTGAGAATTGACTCAGCGCTCAGTCTCGACGACCTTTTGAACTTGAAAAGAGAAGGGAAAATTCATAGCGCGGTAATCAGTATAGATCGTGCGCTGCCAAACCTTCCCGGGATATCTGTTGATGAGCAGAGAGAAAAGATGATAATTCGGGGCTCGAGGCCTGAAGTTGTCCTGCCCGCAGGGTCCCCGCCAGGGAAATACAAGGTAAAGAACCCGAAAGGGGAAATTATTGCCCTTGTTGAAAAAGCCAAAACCGGAATATTCAAGTATATGTGTGTTTTCCCACCCGAATAATTGTCTGTATGGGTGAGAGTTTATGTGTTATAGATATAGAGTTTTCAGGGCAAAAGGAGGATGTGATGGTTTTGAACACCGAGAAGAAAAAGGAGATCATCGAACAATTCAAGACCCACGAGACCGATACCGGCTCTCCGGAGGTTCAGNNTCAGGTGGCCCTCATAACCGAGCGAATTAACGAGATAACAGAACACCTGAAGGAGCACAAAAAAGATTTCACTACACGAAGGGGACTTCTGAAACTCGTTAGCCAGAGGAGAAGGCTGCTCGAATATTTGAAGTCGACTGATTCCAAGCGCTACAAAAGTCTTATTGATCGCCTTGGTCTAAGAAAGTAAATCAAATACATAGGCAGGAAAAGAGGTATGTATGAGCAGTAGATACAGCACGAATGTTGGAAACAGAGAAATAGTAATTGATACGGGGAAACTCGCCAAACTTGCGGGTGGAAGCGCTGTCGTGAAAATGGGCGATTCCGTCGTTCTCGCTACAGCCTGCATGGCAGACAAACCCCGTGAAGGAACAGATTTTATTCCCCTCGTCGTTGACTACCTGGAAAAAACCTTTGCCGCAGGCAAGATACCCGGGGGATTTTTCAAGAGAGAGGGAAGGCCATCAGAGCATGAGATTCTCGTATCGCGGCTGATCGATAGATCTATCAGGCCTCTTCTCCCAAAGGGATTTTATTTCGATACTCAGGTTATAACAACCGTGATGTCCCTCGACAACGATAACCCCACCGACGTCATGGCACTCGTGGGGGCGTCAGTTGCTCTTTCTCTTTCGGAAATACCGTTCAACGGACCGATTGCTGCCGTCAGGGTCGCCAGAATAAACAGCGAACATGTGGTAAATCCGTCACTGGATGAGTTGGAGAAAAGTTCTCTGAACATAATCGTGGCGGGTAGCAGTGAGGGGATAACGATGGTGGAAGGGGACGCCATGGAAGTTCCCGAGGAAGAGGTGCTCGATGCGATCATGTATGGTTGGGAGCAGTTAATTAAGATTATTGACCTGCAGAGAAAGATGATGGAAGAGATCGGTAAAACGAAGATTTCGTTCGACGCACCCGACCTGCATGATGAGATGAAGGCTAAAATCGATTCTCTTGCAGTGAAATCTCTCCACGACGCTTTCTTAGTTTCCGATAAGCTGCAAAGGAGGGAGAAAATAGCGGCTGTCTGGGATGAGGTGAAAGAGTCTTTCACTGAGGAAGAGATCCTGGAGAATGGCGCACTCATAACATCGTATTTAAGGGATATCGAAAAGAAGCTCGTAAGAGACATGTTGTTTGAGAAGAAGAAGAGGATCGACGACAGAGGGCCCCAGAATATAAGAGAGATATGGAGCGAAGCCGGGGTATTGCCGAGAGCTCACGGGTCCGCCATATTTACTCGGGGAGAAACTCAGGTTCTCGTCGCGACAACTCTCGGAACCGAAGAGGACGAGCAGCGAGTCGACGCCCTCACCGGTGAAACGTCAAAAAGGTTCATGCTCCATTACAATTTCCCTCCTTACTCAGTCGGTGAAGTGCGGTTTCTCCGAACGCCGGCCAGGAGAGAAATAGGACATGGAGTCCTGGCGGAAAAAGCGATATCAAAAGTCCTCCCGACGGAGGAGGAATTTCCCTATACCCTGAGGGTTGTGTCTGAAGTGCTCGAGTCGAACGGATCCTCTTCCATGGCTACTGTCTGCGGGGCTTCGCTGTCCCTCATGGATGCAGGTGTGCCGATTAAAGCCCCCGTTGGAGGCATTGCTATGGGATTGATAACCGAGGGGGACGAAACAGTTATCCTCTCCGATATTCTTGGTGACGAAGATCACCTGGGAGAGATGGACTTCAAGGTTGCCGGGACGAAGAGGGGGGTAACCGCAATACAGATGGATATCAAAGTTGAGAGGGTGAGCAGGGAAATTCTCAGCAGAGCGCTTTCCCAGGCCCGGGAAGGGCGGTTGTTCATCATAGACAAGATGAACAGTGTCATAGACAAACCAAGGGATGAAATCTCAAAATATGCTCCACGATTGGAACTCATAATGGTGAAGCCTGATAAAATCAGGGAGATCATCGGCCCTCAAGGAAAAACTATCAGGGGAATCATAGAGCAAACGGGGGTAAAAATCGACGTGGATGATGATGGGACCGTTAAGGTATACGCAGTTGATGAAGAGAGCGTAAAAAAGGCCATCGACATTATCAAGGAACTCACCCAGGAGGCCGAAATCGGGAAATCTTACGCAGGGAAGGTCAAAAAGATTATGGATTTCGGCGCATTCGTAGAAATTTTCCCCGGAACGGAAGGGCTCCTCCACATATCACAAATTTCACACAAAAGAATCAAAGCGGTATCGGACGTTTTAAGAGAGGGAGACGAGGTTCGTGTGAAGGTGTTAGACATCAATGGGGATGGAAAGATACGGTTGAGCAGGAAAGATCTGATTAGAGATGAAGACGATACCAGACCCAAGCAGCAGGGACGGACTGACAGGAAGCCATACGATCGCCGAGGCAAAGATAGCCCGAGGAAATAACGGCGTATGTACAAAAAGACCGTTTTGAATAACGGTGTTCGGGTCATTACCGAATCCCTTCCCCACGTTTATTCAGTATCTCTGGGTATATGGGTAGAGTCAGGATCCCGGGAGGAAAATTCTTCCAATAACGGAATTAGCCATTTCATCGAACATATGCTCTTCAAGGGAACCGAGAACAGATCAGCTCTCGAGATAGCAAGAGAAGTGGAATCTGTGGGTGGAACCATCAACGCTTTTACCAGCAGAGAGTATACTTTTTTCTACGCAAAGGTCCTCAAGGAGCACCTGAAGTTGGCCTCTGAAATATTGTGTGACATATTTTTGAATTCTCTCTTCGACGAAGGAGAGATTGAAAAAGAAAAAGACGTGGTATGCCAGGAAATTCTTATGATCGAAGATAACCCCGAAGATCACATACACGATTTTCTCTACACAACCATGTGGCCCAACAATTCACTCGGAATGCCCGTTCAGGGAAGGCAGGAAACGGTTCGCTCCTTCACGAGAGATTCCGTCTGCGATTATTTCACAAGTTCCTTCAACAAGGCGGGAATAATCATCATTGCCGTAGGTAATGTCGACCATGATGAAGTACTCTCTATTTTTTCGGATCCCTTCGACTCGAGCAAATTCACTAAAGAGGGGATCAGGAAGAAGAAACCGGAGCAAATTTGCGGAATTTTCGTACAAAAGAGGGATATCGAGCAGGTACATCTCTGTATCGGCATGCCCGGACCGGGCAAGAGAGACAGTCATAGATATGCTGCGTTTGTGTTGAACGCCATTCTCGGCTCGGGAATGTCGAGCAGGTTGTTTCAGGAGGCCCGGGAAAAAAGGGGCCTCGTTTATTCCATTTACTCCTCCGTATCCACCTTCGGGGACTCGGGGATGTTCAAGATATACGCCGGTACCACCCCGACCAAGGTGGCCGATCTCATGTCTGTTATCGCTGATGTGCTGGCAGAGATCAGAAAGAGCGATCTTACTGATGGGGAATTGAGAAGGGCGAAAGAACAGATAAAGGGGAATCTCCTCATAAACTTCGAATCGACCGATTTCAGGCTTACAAGGCTCGCTTCAAACGAGATGTATTTTGGAAGACACATCCCCTCCCGATGAAGTCTCACGGCAGATAGACGAAGTCAAGAAAGGGGATGTTTTGGACTTTGGCAATAATGCATTGAGGGAAGACAGGGCCGTTGTGACTGCGATAGGGAATATCTCATCAGATGATATCGGAGCGAAAGGTTTTGGCTGAACATGGAAAGGGTGGTAAAAGTTAAGCTCACCGGCACCGACGACCCGATGTTCGTTCCAAAAATCCAAACTCAAGGCGCGTCAGGATTCGACCTCAGGGCATGTGTGGAAAATGAGACGGTGATAGAACCCTTCAAGCGGGCGCTCATACCGACGGGCATATCGGTGGCTATTCCTCCCGGTTATGAGGGCCAGGTGAGACCTCGCAGCGGCCTCGCCCACAGATACGGCGTAACGCTTCTCAATACGCCGGGCACGATAGACTCAGATTACCGGGGGGAAATAAAGGTTATCCTTATTAATCTTGGTGATCGTGATTTTACCTTGAAGCGGGGAGACAGGATAGCCCAGCTGATTTTCTCAAGGCACGAGAAACTTTCACTGAAAATCGTAAACCATCTAGACAATACCGAAAGAGGAGAAGGTGGATTCGGAAGCACAGAGAGGGCATGACGGGAGGGAAAGATGATCGATAGGTATGCGAGAAAGGAGATGGCCTCCATATGGGAACCCGAGAACAAGTTTCAAATATGGCTGAAGATTGAAATATTAGCCGCTGAGGCCATGACCGAACTGGGCATAGTTCCAAAGGACGCGATGAATAAGATAAAGGAGAAGGCGAACTTCAGCCAGGAGAGGATTTCGGAGATAGAGGAGGTTGTGAAACATGACGTAATAGCATTTCTCCAGTCGGTGGCCGAATACATCGGCGATGAATCCGCATACCTTCATCTTGGTCTCACCTCCTCCGATATACTCGATACGTCCTTCGCCGTTCAACTCGTTCAGGCGACGGACATTCTCATCGACGGCGTGAAGAAAATAGTAAAAGTTCTCAAGCAGAAGGCAGAGCAGTACAAGGATGTTCCCATCATGGGGAGGACTCACGGTATTCACGCGGAACCCGTTACGGTCGGCTTGAAATTTCTTTCCTGGTACGAGGAAATGAAGCGGAATGAAAAAAGGCTGAGAGAGGCGAGGGATGAAATCTCGTACGGTAAACTGAGCGGCGCAGTCGGCACCTATGCGAATGTGGATCCATATGTGGAACAATACGTTATGAAAAAAATGGGACTCAAGCCGGAGCCGGTATCAACGCAGGTAGTCCCCCGAGACCGGCACGCTCGGTATTTCTCTACTCTCGCTATAATTGGGTCCTCACTAGAGAGGTTCTCCGTTGAGATTCGTCATTTGCAGAGGACGGAGGTCCGAGAATTTGAGGAGCACTTTTCTGAGGGGCAGAAAGGTTCTTCAGCCATGCCTCACAAGAAAAACCCGATTTTGTCGGAAAACCTGACGGGTCTGGCCCGGTTGCTTCGTGGCTACGGAATGGCATCTCTGGAAAATGTTGCCCTTTGGCATGAGAGGGACATTTCTCATTCCTCTGTAGAACGCGTTGTAGCCCCAGATGCGACTATCGTCCTCGACTTTATGTTCAACAGATTTCTCGAAACATTACACTCCCTCTTTGTGAACGAAGAAAACATCAGGGAAAATATGAAGAAAAGTTACAACCTGTTTTATTCACAGAGGTTGCTGGTAGAACTTGCAAAAAGGGGATATGAACGGGACAAAGCATACGAACTCGTCCAGAATAAAGCTATGAAAGCGTGGGAGGAAAAAAGGGACTTTCAGTCCATCGTTCGAAAATCGAGCAAAATAAAGCGAATTCTGAGTGACATTGATCTTGATTCTGTTTTCGACATCAAATACTATTTCCGACATATCGATTATATTTACCAAAAGAGCGGCGTTAAGCATCGGAAGAGGGGTGAGCATTGAAGGCGCGGGTATTTGTGACAATGAAAAGAGGAGTACTCGAACCCCAGGGGAGGGTCGTAGCAGGATCACTGGAAAATCTGGGTTACAGCGAAGTAAGGGGGGTAAGAATAGGAAAGGTTATGGATATCGAGTTGGAGGATATGCCGGAGGACAGGGCGAATAAGCTGCTCGATGAAATTTGTCAAAAACTCCTTGCAAATCCTGTGATTGAAGATTATAGCTTCGAGATTGTTAAAAAATGATTGGATGCCAGGTCAAACAGGAAGGGAGTTATGATGCAATATTCTAGGATTCTGCGCCGGAAATCTTCCATTATTGTCCCGGCGTAAAGATCGGGGCAACAAGTCTGGCTTTCTCATTTTCGGCGGCAATCGTTGGTTGGAGAATCAGCTCACCAGCTGGAGGGCAGTATGAGAGGCGGAGTCTTGGTTTTTCCAGGATCCAACTGCGACCATGACTGCTATCATGTTTTAAAGCACGTGTTCAAAATGAAGACGGATTTTGTCTGGCACAGGGAATCCAATCTCGATGACTATGATCTTATTGTTGTGCCGGGAGGTTTTACCTACGGCGATTACCTGAGAACAGGGGCAATGGCAAAGCTCTCTCCGGTTATGACAGCGTTGAAAAGATTTGTTGACAAGGGCGGCCCCGTCCTTGGAATATGCAACGGGTTCCAGATACTTCTGGAAGCGGCTCTGCTCCCCGGCGCAATGATGGCAAATCTCTCTTTAAAGTTTATCTGCGCTTACGTCTCCTTGAGAACGGAAACGGAAGCAACCCCCTTTACTTCCCTTCTTCAGAAAGGGAGGGTTCTCAGGATCCCGATTGCTCATTACCAGGGAAACTATATCGCTTCCCCCGATACCGTGAAAGAGCTTGAGGACAGGGATCAGATTGTTTTCAAGTATTGTAATCCGGAGGGCGAGGTTGTGGAGTCGGCGAACCCGAACGGATCCATAATGAATATAGCGGGCATCTGTAACCGTGAGAGAAATGTCGTTGGAATGATGCCTCATCCGGAGAGGTGTTCTGAGGAGGAACTCGGTTCTGTCGACGGACGCTTCATATTTCAGTCCGTCATCGAGTATCTCGCAGGGAAGGTGTCATGAAGGAAGTTCGCATTACTCCCGAGCTCATTCGGGAACATAACCTGTCGAAAGAGGAGTATGAAAGAATCCTTTCGATACTCGGCCGGGACCCCAACATTACTGAGCTCGGTATTTTTTCCGTTCTCTGGAGCGAGCACTGCAGTTATAAATCGTCAAAGCTGCACCTGAAAAAATTTCCCACCAAAGGACCGTATGTCATACAAGGCCCGGGGGAGAACGCAGGGGTGATCGATATCGGTTACGGTCTGGCAGCGGTTTTTAAAATGGAATCCCACAATCACCCTTCTTTTATTGAGCCATACCAGGGAGCGGCCACTGGGGTGGGAGGGATACTTCGCGATGTGTTCACCATGGGAGCGAGACCGATCGCTCTGCTGAACTCCCTCCGCTTCGGCAATGTGAACAACCCTCGTACGCGGTATCTCGTGGAGGGGGTCGTTTCCGGAATCGCCGGATATGGAAATTGTATCGGGATCCCCACGGTTGGCGGGGAGATATACATGGAAGACTGTTATGACGGCAATATTCTCGTTAACGTTTTTACCGTTGGAATTGCAAAAAAGGACAGGATATTTAAGGGTTTGGCGGGTGGTATCGGAAACCCGGTTATTTACGTGGGGGCAAAAACGGGGAGAGATGGCATTCACGGCGCCACCATGGCATCTGAGGAGTTCGACAGAGAGTCTGAGGAAAAACGGCCGACCGTTCAGGTCGGTGACCCATTTATGGAGAAGTTGCTTCTGGAAGCCTGTCTGGAGTTGATGAAAACAGACTGTATAGTGGGAATTCAGGACATGGGTGCAGCGGGTCTCACAAGTTCCTCGTTTGAAATGGCGGGGAGAGCGGGAAGCGGGATAGACATGGACCTTGATCTCGTGCCTCTCCGTGAAGAGGGAATGACTCCGTATGAGATAATGTTGTCTGAGTCTCAAGAAAGAATGCTCCTCGTTTCAAGGAAAGGGAAGGAGAAGGATGTTATCGATGTCTTCAAAAAATGGGACCTCGACGCAGTTGTCATCGGTTGGGTGACTGATGACGGGTTGGTTCGGGTTCGCAAAAACGGATCTGTTGTCGCTGAACTTCCCGTAAAACCCTTGACTACAGAAGCTCCTGTTTATGACCGTCCCTACGCAAGACCCAAGTACCAGGATGATATTAACCGGCTCGACATGAATGAGCTGGAGATTCCCGGTGACCTGAAAGGGGTTTTCCGCAAGCTTATTTCTTCGATTGAGGGGAGTGACAAGAGCTGGATCTACAGGCAATACGACCATATGATAAGGACGAATACGGTTGTTCTCCCAGGATCCGACGCTGCGGTTTTGAAGGTAAAAGGTACTTCTCTCGGCATCGCAATAAGCGTTGATTGCAACAGCAGGTTTTGCTTTCTCGACCCGTACCAGGGGGGGGTGATAACGGTTGCCGAGGCGGCGAGGAACGTGGCGGTATCGGGAGCAAGACCCCTGGCGTTGACTGATTGCCTGAACTTTGGAAATCCCGAAAAGCCCGATGTCATGTGGCAGTTCAAAAGTAGCGTTGAGGGAATGACAGAAGCCTGCGTTCGACTCGAGACTCCCGTTGTTTCCGGAAACGTGAGTTTCTACAACGAGACGATGGGAAGGGGAATTTTTCCCACACCGACGGTCGCGATGGTGGGTGTGATAAAAGATTATACTATCGCGCTGGCACAGCATTTCAAGAGAGCGGGAGACGTTCTCTATATCGCCGGTCCCGACCAGAGGGAAATGGACATCGGAGGGTCACTCTATTTGAAGGAGATTCACGGAATGATAAAAGGCATGCCTCCGATGATCGATCTCGACTATGAGAAAAGGCTTCACAGGTTTCTCGTCGAGGGAACGAAACGGTTTTACTTCGAGTCGGCCCATGACATTTCCGAAGGTGGTTTTGCCGTTGCTATCGCTGAGTGCTGCTTTCCCCCATCAGGCGGCCCAATCGGCTGTGTGGTCGTAAATCCCTACGAAGGCTTAAGACCTGATGTGGCGCTGTTCGGTGAGACGCAGGGACGTGTTATAATAAGTTTAATCGCGGAGAAGGAAGAGGATTTTCTTAAGTTTTCCGCCGAAAATGACGTGCAGGTGAGGAAAATCGGGGAAACCGTGGGGGAGAGATTCACGATAGATGGATTCATCGATATCGGCATTGATGAGGCATGCACTGTATGGAAAGAATCGTTCAGGAAGAACATATCCCTCTGACGCGAAGGAAGTAAATGTCTTTTGAAATACATGATGAGTGTGGGATATTCGGGGTATTTGGCCACTCCGAAGCGTCGAACCTTACCTACCTCGGGTTGCATGCCCTTCAGCACAGGGGACAGGAATCAGCGGGAATAGCTTCATCCGACGGGGATTGTCTGTATTTCCATAAGGAGATGGGTCTCGTTGCGGATATCTTCGACGGTGAGACACTCGACAAGCTTCCCGGCCACATGGCGATCGGGCACGTAAGGTATTCGACTACGGGGACGTCGGAACTGAAAAATGCCCAGCCTCTCGTGGTCGATTTTGAAAAAGGATCCCTGGCAGTTGCCCACAACGGTAATCTGGTCAATGCACACGTCATTCGAAGGGAACTCGAAGAAGAAGGCTCCATCTTTCAGTCCTCCATGGATACGGAGGTGATCGTTCACCTCATAGCTAAATCGAAGGAAGATCTCCTTGAAAACAGGATTATCGATGCCCTCGAAAAGGTGAAAGGAGCGTACTCTCTCGTGTTTTTGACAAACGACAAGGTTGTCGGTGTGAGGGATCCTCACGGGTTCAGACCGCTCGTTCTCGGAAAAGTGAAGGAGGGTTGGGCTATCAGCTCAGAGTCCTGTGGACTCGACTTGATAGAGGGGGAATTAGTGAGGGACATAGATCCCGGTGAGGTAGTGGTTATCACCGACAGCGAGGTGAAATCGATAAGGCCTTTCATCCCGGCCCCGTCGAGGTTCTGCATATTCGAGTTTGTTTACTTCGCCCGGCCCGACAGCATTCTCATGGGCACGAGCGTTTTGAATGTTAGGAAGGAACTGGGCAGGCAATTGGCGAGGGAACAGGGAGTGGATGCAGATATCGTAATCCCCGTTCCCGACTCGGGGCTTCCCGCTGCCCTCGGATTTTCCGAAGAGAGTGGTATTCCCTTCTCCATGGGCCTTATAAGAAATCATTACGTGGGCAGGACTTTCATCGAACCCCAACAATCGATCAGGCATTTCGGCGTCAAGTTAAAGCTCAATGCCATAAAAGATGTTTTACACGACAAGAGGGTTATCGTTGTCGACGATTCGATAGTTCGAGGGACGACCGGGAGAAAAATTATCAAGATGATCAGGGACGCCGGAGCCAAAGAAGTCCATTTTCGCATCAGCTCTCCCCCAACGGTAGAACCGTGTTACTACGGGATAGATACTCCACTTCGAAGAGATCTGATAGCGGCGACCCATTCGGTCGAGGAGATCAACCGGTATCTTACTTCGGATACACTGGGATATTTGAGCACAGCGGGACTTCACCGGTGTTGTCCGGGAAATGGCGGAGATATCTACTGTGACGCCTGTTTTTCGGGTCGATATCCCGTTTCTTTCGATTTCGCCGAACAGGAACAACTCCACCTGTTCAAAGTCCAGCATAGCATTAAAATCAAGACATAACTGTTTCCTGGGGAGGAGGATTGGACCGAAAGCGTTTGCTCGAACTTATCAGGGAAAGGGCGTATGAAAAGAAGAAAGTTGTCCTTTCTTCCGGCAGGGAGAGCGATTTTTATGTTGATTGCAGGCAGGTGACGCTGAACAGCGAGGGGGCATATCTCGTCGGATCAGCGATATACGATCTGCTCAATTCAAAGGGGGAGAAAGTCGAAGCTGCAGGGGGCCTGACCCTTGGAGCCGATCCTATCGTTACGTCCGTTGCCGTCATATCTCACATACGGGGCAATCCCATACAATCCTTCATCATCAGAAAAGAGGCGAAGAAGCATGGCATGGGAGCGTGGATCGAGGGAAGGAGGAATTTGACAGAGGGAATGAAAGTGGCAATACTTGAGGATGTCGTCACAACGGGCGCATCAACCCTCAAGGCTATCGAAAGGGCCAGATCTATAGGGTTGGATGTTCGAAGGGTTATCTGCCTCGTCGATAGGAACGAAGGAGGAGCGGATGCTATCAGAGAATCAGGGTTTAATCTGGAAGCAATTTTCTTACGGGAAGAAATCGAGGGGAAAGAAAAGCCCTAGAATATTTTTCCCATCGATTCTGTTGATACTGTCTTTTGTCTTGGCGGGCTCCTGCGCACCCAAGAAAATCTCCCTGTACGAGAAAATTGTCCGTTCCAGGAAGTACTCTGCCATATTTTACAAACATACATCAACAAAGGGTGTTTATTCCGGTCTCGAAACACGGTTCATCGTGCACGGGACTTTTTTTACCCCCGAGTTTAGAAATGCCTTTCTCTCTGAGTATTACAACGTCTACTATCTTGACGAAGGGAGGAAGGAAAATATACAGCGATATATTGAGGAGGAATCAGCGGGAAAGGCGAGATTCGTGGTGGCGCTCTTTACTGACAATGACAGGATCAACGATCTTGAAGACAAAAAGACTGTCTGGAGTGTCTATCTTGTCACCGGCAATGAAACGAAAATCGAACCCTCGGTCATAAAGCCGGTTCAGTTGAACGAAGTGGAAATTGAGCGGTTCTTTCCTTTCAACGACCAATACTGGTTCCGATATTACGATATTCAGTTTGATCTTGCCTCCGATGGAAGAGATCTTCTGGATCTGGCCGATCCCTATATTAAACTGGTTCTGGCTTCCCCCGTGGGAAGGGCTGTCCTGGTCTATACCCCGTAGTATCTTTCAAACCTG
>JABAOC010000210.1_pt3 | contig 32245 bp, 27 predicted proteins | sample 7062161 | NCBI WGS metagenome assembly JABAOC01 (sample SAMN14538625, study PRJNA623070) | marine sediment metagenome | biome: marine biome [ENVO:00000428]; feature: marine pelagic biome [ENVO:01000023]; material: deep marine sediment [ENVO:00002113] | place: India: Gulf of Khambhat ... | reverse complement strand
CGCTCCTCGACCACCGCGTCGACACGAGCAGGCACGGTCTCCCAATCGATATCCGAGGTTTCGACCAACTGGCCCGACTCATCCTCGACCAGCCACCCTCGCTCCTGCATGCTTCGTAACAGCTCGATCGTGAACAGCGGATGACCTCGGGTGTGACGGAAGAAGGTCTCACGAAACGCCTCACCGATCCGATTCGGCCGGCTGTCCACGAGCGCGTCGACGAAAATCCGATCGTCGGGACGGTCGAGCTCGATCAACAGATCACCGAAATCGCGCCGCAACTCGTTGACCACCGGCTCCAGAGGATGCCGCTCCCCCTCCCGCCCCAGCGCCACTTCGCTAGGCCGATATGCTCCTACAAATAGGATTCGACTCCCTGCGATTCGCCGTCCGAGGTGGAACATCAGATTGATTGACCCCGAGTCCGCCCACTGAACGTCATCCACGATGAGGAGCAGCGGGCGCGCCTGTGCCACGTTTTGCAGTACCCGCGTGGCCTGCTCCAGCAGGCTACTCTGTTGGAGCGTCGAATCGGCAGGCACCTCCCTCTTTCGCTCGACGAGCGTCTTCAAGTTCTCTAGCCACCCTGCTTCTGGCGGAGTAGTGGCTGAGGCGCGTGTGAAAAGGCCCGTGCCAGATACCAGAGTGCCGATCAAGTCGGACCCCAGGTCTAGCACCGACCGCGCGGTGTACGGGACGACGTCTCGAAGACGGCGCGCACGTTCTGCGGACAGTGCACCCGCAGCCTGCAGCGCATCGACGTCACCCGCCAAGAGAGCCAGCATCTCTCGGAAGGGCATGTAGGGATCACCCGTGCCGGTGTGGGCGTCGCACTTCCCGGAGACGACCACGAGGTCCGGGTGGGCTACCTCGGCCATGCGTGCGAAGGCGTTGAACAGTGCCGTCTTTCCGCTTCCCGCTTCGCCGACAACAAACGCGACTCGGCCGTGCCCCACCATCGCTCGCTCGAGGAATCCCTGGAACGTTGCCAGCTCCTCCTCGCGTGCGACGAACAAGGGCACCTCCTCCTCTGGAGGTGAGGTCGCGATGCGGTCGGGCGGTGGGGGAGCCTCGTCGGTAGCGACAGTTGTCGAACGCTCCACGCGATCGAGGTCGGCGAGCAACTCGGTCGTGCTCTGGTATCTTTGCTGTTTATCCTTTCCCAGACATCTCAAGATGAGCTGACTGAGTTCTACCGGAATACGAGTGTTGAGTGCCCGTGGGTCAGGCGCTGGTGTGGTCTGGTGCTTCACAGCGATAGCCAGGGGAGTCGGAGCCTGGAACGGCGGCTGACCCGTAGCCAGCTCGAACAGGATGACACCAATCGAGTAGATGTCCGACCGCGCGTCGATGCCCTTACCCTCGATCTGCTCCGGCGACATGTACTCCGGGGTGCCGACGATCACCCCTGTTTCGGTCATGCCGGCGGACCTGAGGTGCCGCGCGATGCCGAAGTCCATGACGTGCACCCTCCCGTGCTCGTCGATGAGGACATTCTGCGGCTTCAGGTCACGGTGGATCACCTCCAAACGGTGCGCTTCGGCCAGGCCCCCGCACACCTGTCTGGCCACGGAGACCAATTGTGCCAGATCGAGCGGCCCCGACCTCCGGAGCAGGCTCATCAGATCTTCGCCCGGGACGAACTCCATCGTGATGTAGTAGAGTCCCTCGTGTTCGCCGATGTCATAAACCCGACAGACGTTGGGATGGGAGATGCGGCGGGCTAGTTTCAGTTCGTTGCGGAACCTCTCGACGAGTTGCGGGTCGAGTGTGATCTCGGGGCGCAGAAGTTTGAGGGCGATCTCCTCGTCGATCTCCGTGTCCAGAACGCGGTAGACCTCCCCCATACCGCCGCTACCCAACTGCTCCAGCACCTCGTATCGGCCGGCGAAGGTGGTCCCTCGATCTAGGCTCGTCCTTGGGGTCGCCATGGTCTCTGCTTCCGCTGAATGGGGCCGGCTTGACCAGGAACGAAAGGCAACCGAAAAGTTAGTGGTCCCGGTTGGAGCGCGGCAACCGACTGCCAATCACAAAGGATTCCCGCGAGTTGCGATGGGGTACCTGTTGCTTGAACTGGCGGGGGGCGCACCACCACCGACCACCCGCTTGCCAGGCGTGGCGTATCCCCGGGCAGTTCGTCTTACGCCGAAAACCTCGCAGTTTCCCTGGTAGAAGGGTCTGATTGCAGATCCAACGAAAGTAGAAGTATACTATACCAGTTCGCGGCCAACATCTCCCGCCCAGAACGGTCGTTCCGCCTGCCTGGAAAGTCGCAACAATGCCAGCTTCCGTGCAAACACACGCGGGGCTATTCGACGGTGAGTGAATCCGTCATCACCGTCTCGGAGCTGACGCGCCGCTTCGGTGCCAAGACGGCTTTGGCCTCGGTGAGCCTTTCCGTTTCGCGCGGAGCGGTCTACGGGCTCGTCGGCGAAAACGGAGCGGGCAAGACGACGCTCATCAAGCACATCCTGGGTCTGCTGCGGGCGCAGAGCGGCTCGGTGCGAGTGTTCGGGCTGGACCCGGTGGCCGATCCGGTCGGTGTCCTGTCGCGGATAGGCTACCTCTCCGAGGAGCGCGACCTTCCCGGCTGGATGCGCGTGGACGAGCTCATGCGCTACTCGCGCGCGTTTTATCCCACGTGGGACGACGCGTACGCGGAAGAGTTGCGAGAGACCTTCGCGCTGGACGCTTCGGCGACGATCGCGACCCTCTCCAAGGGAGAGAAGGCGCGCCTCGGGCTACTCGTCGCGCTGGCCTTTCGGCCCGAGTTGCTGGTGCTGGACGAACCATCGACCGGCCTCGACCCCGTGGTACGGCGCGACATCCTGGACGCCATCATCCGCACCATCGCCGACGAAGGCCGCACCGTGCTCTTCTCCTCGCACCTATTAGATGAAGTGGAGCGGGTCGCGGATCACGTCACGATGATCAGCCACGGCAGGATCGTACTGAGCGCGCCGCTCGCCGCTATCAGGGAGTCGCACCGCGTCGGCGACCGCGTCCCCACCCTCGACGAGATCTTCGTCGCCCATGTCGGGATGTCCGCCGCGCCACCCCCGGACGCGTGACGATGCGCTCGCCCGCTGCCGCGATCGGCTGGGAATTCTGGCAACGGCATCGCTGGGGATTTGCCGCCCTTGCCGGCTACCTCGTCCTCCTCGCGGCGTTCAAGCTCGCGGTCGTCGAGTGGGGGCTCCCCTTCAACGTGGATACTCCAGAGAGGTTTTCATTGGTCGTGGTTGTGCCGGCGGGGTCGGCTTCCATGTATCTGTTCGGGCTGTTCAGCTTCGGATTTTCCGGCGACCTGGCGGCGCGGCGTTCGATCTATCCTGCCCGCATGTTCACGCTTCCGGTGACTTCCGCGGCGTTGGCGGGATGGCCTACGCTCTATGGTGGGGCCGCCATGGCGATTCTGTGGGCGGTTATGAGGCTGTTCGGGCCATGGCCGTCCGGCGTTGCCGTCCCCGTGGTCTGGCCGGCGCTGATGGCGACGGTGCTGCTCGCCTGGACGCAGGCGCTGATGTGGATGCCGTACGGTTTGACGGGGCTGCGCGTCATCGTCGCGCTCGTATGGCTGGTCACGATAGACATCGTCGTCTGGCTGGCCCTCTATTTCGAGAACCGTGAGCCCGTAGTCCTCGCCATCCTGGCGCCGCAGCTTCCGCTCGCTATCCTCGCCGCCCGCTTGGCAGTGGCACGCGCCCGCCGCGGCGACGTGCCCGACTGGCGGGAACCCTTGGCCCGTCTGGGGCGACTCGTGACTCCGGGGCGGAGGCGCGATCGTTTTGATTCACCAACGCAGGCTCAGGCGTGGCTCGAGTGGAGGCAGCATGGCCCCTCGCTCGCTGTGCTGGTAGGCATCCTGCTGCCGTTCGAGCTGGCGCTGCTGTTCGCCGCCGGCGACGCGCCGGCACTCGTCTTCGTCATCCTGCTCGGGGTGCTGCTCACGCCACCGTTCATGGCCGTGTTCGCGGCGGCAACGGTGCGCAAGGCGAATCCCGGCGGCAGCAATGGCTACGGCGTGACGCCGTTCATGGCGACCCGGCCGTTGACCAGCGCGGCGCTCATCGCCGCCAAGCTGAAGATGGCGATGTGGAGCACGCTGGCCGCCTGGCTGTTGGTCCTTGTTGCCGTCCCGGTGGCGCTGAAATTCTCGGCAACCGGGCCGATGGTGATCGATTGGGCGCGCAAGGTCATCGAGGCCGTTGGGACACCTCGCGCGGTGGCGCTCGCCTTGCTGGCGACTTCGGCGCTCTTGTCGTCGACGTGGAAGCAACTCGTGCAGAGCCTGTACATCGGCTTGAGCGGCCGGGATTGGGCGGTGAAGTCGAGCGTGTTCCTGAGTCTGTCGTTCCTCGCCGTCATCGCGCCACTTGCCGTGTGGACCGTCGAACACGGAGCCGCGCTGTTCTGGCTGTTGAACGCTCTTCCCTGGATCCTCGCTGTCCTGGCGGGCCTCAAGCTGTGCGCCGCCGCGTGGGTCGCCACGCGGCTCTATGAGGCGCGGCTCGCCAGCGATCGCACGCTCGTTGCCGGCGCGGCGGCCTGGCTCGTCGTGGTTCTAGCGCTGCATGCCGTGCTCGTGTGGCTTGTCGCCACACCATTCATCCCGAGCTACCTGCTCCTCCTCGTCGCGATCCTGGCGACCCCGTTGGCCCGAGTCTCCGCAGCGCCCCTGGCCCTGGCATGGAACCGGCACCGGTGACCGGCGCAGCCCCCGGGACGAACATGCATGGCCGGAAGACGGTCATCGGCGCAGTGCTCGTGCTCATCGGGCTGCCGGCGGTCTTGGTCCTGGTCGAGGCCGCGCATTTCTACGTTCGGAACCGGAGCAACGGCGTCATCGTGTCTTCTGGGCAGAAGCGGGAGTACCTGCTTTATGTCCCGAGCAGCTACGACAGCACCAGGCCGACGCCGCTCGTGATCAGCATGCACGGCGGCGCGATGTGGGGGGCCGCTCAGCGAGAAACGAGTCGCTGGAACGAGGTGGCCGACCGCCACGGGTTCATCGTCGTCTACCCGTCGGGCACCGAGTTTCCCAAGATGTGGCACGCATCGGAGCCGGGAGCGGATCTAACAGCGGATGTCCGATTCATCTCGGAGCTGATCGACACGCTGAAGGCGACCTACAACCTCGACCCGCGCAGGATCTACGCCGACGGGCTCTCCAACGGCGGAGGCATGGCGTTCGTCCTCTCCTGCACGCTGTCCGATCGAATCGCGGCGGTCGGGATGGTAGCGTCTGCTCTATTCCTGCCGTGGAGCTGGTGTACAGACGAGCGAGCGGTGCCGATGATCGCGTTTCATGGGACGGACGACCAGATCGCTCCGTATCGCGGCGGTCGGTCGTGGGTGGCCCCCATCCCGTTTGCTGACATTCCGAGGTGGACGGCGAACTGGGCTCGAAGAAACCGGTGCGCACCGGATCCCGTCGAGTCCGCGGTCGCTGCTGATGTCACCCGGCTCGAATACACGGGCTGCGCCGACGACGCGGCCGTCGTGCTGTACACCATCATTGGAGGCGGCCATACGTGGCCGGGCGGCGCGCCGCCGCCGGAATGGTTAGCCGGTTCCACGAGCAACAGCGTCCATGCCTCGAGTGAAATGTGGGCCTTCTTTCGTGAGCACCCGCTTCGAGAAACGCAATCGACGGCGCCACAGAACTGATTATGGGGCTCAAAGAACTTCTGATTGATAGGCCTGGGTGGACTCGTCATAAAGGCGCGCTGCAAAGCGCGGCTTCATGGCTAGGCGCCTCCGTTCAGGAGGTGCCAGCTCACCACAGACCTCACGCTTATCAGGCGTGCGCCCTTCGGTGAATGGGCGAGCCGCCATTCTGGACACTACACGAAGATCACAGCGAGCAGCGTGTAGAGGACCGCGCCCAGCCCCGCGGCGGTGAGCGCCAGCGGTATTTGGGTGTACACGTGGTCCATCAGGTCCGAGCCGGTCGCCAGCGACGACAGGATCGTCGTGTCGGAGATCGGCGAGCACTGGTCGCCGAATACGCTGCCGCCGACCACCGCCCCAAAGGAGAGCGTCAGGAAGAAGGGGTCCTGGCTGACCGAGTAGGCGAGGGGCATGGCGACCGGGAAGAAGACGGCGTAGGTGCCCCAAGACGTGCCGGTCGAGAAGGCGATGACCATGCAGATCAGGAGGAACAGCGCCGGCACGATGGCCGGTGTCAGGAACGCCGATGTCACCTCGATAATGTAGGCGGCGGTGCCGACCGATTCGGCGACGCTCTTCAGGGTCACGGCGAGCGCCAGGATGATCGCTCCGATGGTGACGCCCTTGCAGCCGTCGATGATCGCGCCGATCACCATCTTCAACCTCATCCCTTTGATGAGCGCGATGGCGGCGCCTGCCAGGACGGCGAGCAGGAACGCTTCGCCGATGAGAAGGGTCGGGTCATCGGATCCCAGGATGAAGAACGTGTAGATGTACGGAATGATGGCGACGCCCAGCAGGGTTCCCATCGGGCCGAGGAAGTCGATCAATCCGCTCTTGTAATTTTCCGCCATCTTGATGACGGTCAGCTCCTCCGATGTGAGCGGATCGGCTCCCGGCCGATTCAGCTTTCCGGTCTCGCGGGCGCGGCGAATCGCGTCCGACATCTTGCGGCCGACGACGAGCGGTACGTTCTCCCACAAGCGGCCCGGCATGAAGGGCATGACCTCGAGAGAGAAGAGTAGCGTGAAGAGGATCGCGAACCAGGCGTAGAAGTTGAACGGCAGTGCCCTAAAGAAGAACGCGATGCCCTCGGACGTCGTGGAGATGAACGGGACCGTTCCGACCACGAGTCCGGCGACGTAGATCGGCCAGACGTTGAACGGGATGAGCGTGGCGGCCGGCGAGGCCGTCGAGTCGACGATGTACGAGGTCTCCTCGTGTGACACGCGGTGCTTGTCGGTCACCGGGCGCACCGTCGTTCCGGTCAGCACGGTGCTGATCGTGCCGCCCTGGTGGAAGATGATCCCCATCATCCAGGCGAAGAACTTCGCGGAGCGTGGCCCGACCACGATCAAGCGACCGGCCCACTCGGCGAACGTCTGCGCGCCGCCGGTCCGCGTCCAGAGCCCTATGAGGCCACCCAGCGCCCAGAGGTAGACGAGCAGGATGAGCGCGTAGCTCTCGCTGCCGATGGAGGGGATGAGATAGTGCTGGACGATGTTGATCTTGCCGCTGATGACGCCGCCCAGCGCAATGCCGATGAAGAGGGAGCTCACGACCTCGCGGGTCGCGAAGGCGAGGATGATGGCGACGGCTGGCGGCAGGACCGACCAGAAGCCGAAGTGCTCGCCGTACTGTGGGAAGCTCCCGGTGAGTGAAAGCGCCCCGATGATTATGAGCCCGATGATCAGCACCACGATTCGGCGTCGGTTCATTGTCGCTCTCTCGTCGTCTCTAGTTGGCTGCGGGTACCCAGATGCGGACTGGCCCGAATCCTTCCGCCAGCAGCCGGTACGCGCCGGCGCCGTCGGGGATCTCGAACGCCAGCCTGTAAGTAAGGGAGGTGGCCCCGTCTACCTGCGAGGTCGGGATGCTGAAAGGTCCAGGCATCCCAAGGATCAACGTCTCGCGGCCAAGCACTTCGGTAACGGTGCCTGTGAGCCGCCGCAACGTACGGTCGGGTAGCAGCAGGCTCAAGCCCGTCGCCGGGTCGAGAGAGAGGCCACGCGCGGTCCGGTTTCTGACGGCGGAGTCGGACGGCCGCAGCGTGAGGGCGACCTCGAGATAGCGACCGCTCTCGGGTTTCATGCCGGTGTAATCGGTTCGTGGGGCGGCGTGCTCGACCTGCAGCTCCCAGCCGTCCGGACCGGGCGCCCACTCGCCGATGAGGTAGAACTCGAACAGGTCAGTGCCGCCGAACTTGAGATGCCTGTCGAACCAGCGGAGCTGGCGGAAGAAGAGGTCGCTCTGCCGGCGCGGTGTGCGCTGCTCTTCTGCTGTGGCGGACAGTTCCACGTACTCGACGTGGCGCTCGATGTCGCTCAGCCCTCGATACAACTCTCGTGGCTCAGTGCGAGGGACGAGCGTCGCGAAGTCGTCGGGGCGCCGGATGATGAGGAGCGGCGTGTGGATGTTAGCGGCGTTTGCCGTAGCCGAGCGGTCCGGCGTCGGCGCGGCGCTGGGTGGGGCCGCCGAGGCGGAGGCATCGAAAACGGCGATCGCGGCTCCGAATCTGGGTGTCTGTGTGAGCGTCCAGGTCACCATCTCGGCGCCGTGACCGCGGCCGTAGATGGCGAGTCGCCGGGGGTCGGCAACACCCATCTCGATGACGGCGTCGACACCGGCGATCAGGTCGACGACATCACCACCGGCGAGGTCGATCCGCCTGGCCGTGGCGAAACCTTCGCCGTAGCCGCTGCTGCCGCGCGGGTTGGGCGAAAGGACGGCGTAGCCCTGGGCAGCGAGAAGCTGCGGGCGGCCGGGGCCGGCGAGTACGTCGCGAACCCGGGTGCCCGGACCGCCGTCCACGTTCACCAGCAGCGGGTAGCGTCGACCCTCCTCGAAGTCGGCGGGATAGACCAGCAGCCCCTCGATGTTCAACCCGTCGGGCGCTCGCCACTGGATGACCTGCTGGCGGCCGAGGGTCCAGTCCCCCGTGCTGGCGTTCAGGTCGGTGAGCTGCTCGAGGCCGTTGGCACCGACGCGCCACAGTTCTGCCGCCTCGGTCGCCGACTCGCGCACCGCGTAGATCGTTTCGCCGGCGGTCGAGGCGGCTAGGGCGCGGAGGCTGAAGTCGCCGCGCGTAATAGCTTCGACGGCACCGTTCTCGCGCACGGCGAACAGATTAGTGTTCATTCCCAGCGCCGCCGTGAAGAGCAGGTCGCCATCGCGCGGCCAGCAGTGCTCGACGACCGAGCGGTCGAACGAATCGGTGAGCACCTGCAGTGTCCCACCGGTTGCCGGGACGCTCAGCAGCTCGGTCTGCGACCCGATGAACCTGGAGTTTTGCGGCGCTTGGAATACGATGGTGCGGCCGTCGGGCGACCAGAGCGGCGCGACTTCGGGGCCGGGTCGACTCGTGAGTCGGCGCGTGTCTCGCGACCCGATCTCGAGGATCCTTAGATCGTAGTTCAGATAATCTTCGGCGCTGCCGCTGCCGTTCGTGCTGTAGACGATCGCCTGACCGTCGGGGCTCACGGCGAGCTCGCGGATGCCGGGATCGCCACCCCAGATCAGTTCTGCCGTGCCGCCCGGCACCAGGACCTGCCAGATCTCTCGCGCGCTGGTCTCAGTGCTGACGCTGAGCGCGTAAATCGATCCGTCCGGTGCCCACCCGTAATCGAGGACGCCCCCCGGCAGGTTGCTCAGCTGGAACGCCGGCTCGCCGGCGAAGAACGGTAGCAGCCAGATCTGCGGTGCCGCTTGCGCAGCGGGGCCGCGGCTGACGAATGCGATCCAGTCGCCGTCGTACGACCAACGCGCTGCCCGGACGTCAGTGAAGCGCGGGGCCGCGGGGCGCGCCCCCGTGGCGGGTCGCCAGACGTATAGCCCGGTCTGGTACTCGTTGTCCTCCAGCGCCGCACCGGCCACAGTGAAGGCGAGCGACCCGCCCAGCGGCGAGGCCTGCACGCCGCCTAGCTCCTTCAGCTCCAGGTACTCCTCTATGGTCACGGGAGTCTGAGGCGAATGAGTGGCTTGGCTTGAGATCAGAAACAGGAGGGCGGCGAGAAGCATCGTCGGTTCGTGTCAGCTCTAGATAGAGATATCGCGGCGGAACGGCCCAGAAATTGGGGGAACAGCGCGGCCGGCACAAGCTAGTTCCCGTCCGCTTGGGCCGCCTCCTGTTTGTCGCTTTCGTTGAGGCCGTTGAGGAGGTCACCGGCAAGCATGAGCCAGCCGGCGGCGGCGAGGGCCCAGAGGGTGAACGCCGCCACTCCGCTGAGGATCGCGTTCCGCCAGGTGAATACCCTGCGTGCACCCCTGGGCCGACGGCGTGCCCTTACACCTTTACCATCGCCCTCCCCCTCCCCACCCAAGTTGACCCGCACGGTTGGGTCTGAGCGGCCCACGCTGGGGATCCCGTGCTGCACGTACGCCGTGATCACGATGATGGGAAGGCCGACGATCAGGAGGATTATGGCTACTACCGTGAACGAGTGGGGGAGCTGCGATTTGCGCTCGAGCAGGGAACTAACCACCTCGAACGCGATACGGGCGAACACCAGGTAGGCCAGCAGCGCCTGCCAGATGAAGCGCCGGTGTACTTGGCGGAGAATCTCGCTAAGGCGTTCCAGAAACGGCCTCCATTGCGCTTGTAGCTTTACTCTTCCCGCAGCCCGGCCGCAGGCGCGAATGCACCAAGATGCGGTGTCGGGGCGGCAGGATCAACGCACCGGGATCGGGGTCACGGAGCCAACGATCCGTCATAGCTGAGCAGGAACTCGAGGAACATCGAGACCTCGATCATGTCCTTGCCGACGAAGCGGATGCTGTGGGAATCGGTACGCTCGATTATCGGTAGATAGGCGAGGACCTCCGACGGTCTGTAGTTCTTGAACGTGACATCGAACGAGATGGGTCGCTCGAGGACGTAAGGCTCGAAATCATCGATGCGCTCGACCGCCGTCCTGACCTTTTCGCGAATCAGGTCGTAGGCGGCGGCCGGCATCAGGGTCCTGGCCGAATGGTAGCTTATCGCCCACTTGACCACGGCGGTCTCGATGTCGCCGACCAGCGTACGGATTTCTTCGGCGATGACATCATCGCCCGAGATCATTATGACCGGCACACCGAAGTGGCCGGCGATGGCGGCGTTGATCCCAGCCTCCGGTACCGCGACGCCGTTCAGATACACGCCAGCCAGTCGGCCGCTCGACATCGTGTGGGCGCGGACGCCGGCCGGGTTATTCGTGCTCGAGTGGTAGCCGATGAAGATGGCTGCGTCGAAGGTCTCGTCGATCCCTTCCATCATCATGAGCGGGCGCGGCCACGATCGGATGAGCGTCACGTCCTCCGGCAGCCTATCGAGCAGCAGGTTCTCGCCGTTGCCGTGGGAGTCGCTGATTACGAACCCGGTGGCGCCAGCGGCGCGGGCGCCTTCGATGGCGGCGAGCACCTCGTTCGTCATCCACTCCCGGGCCCTGCCATACTCGAAGCCCGATGGGCCGAGGTGGTCGCCCGTGACCACGCCGACCACTCCCTCCATGTCGACCGAGATGTAGATCTTGTAACCATCCTGGGCCTCGAGCTGGCCGCTCGAGAAAGCCAGGTACAGGGCGGTATAGAAGACTAGCTTCGCTCTCATCAGGTCCCTCACACGGTTGATACGGCCGTACGCAGTCGTCGGGGTGCCGGAGGAATGGTACTCAGGCCGGGGCTGGGCGGCCAGCGTGGTGCGAGGGGGGAGGTTGATGGCTCCTGGGTCCCGGCCTATTCTCGATGGCCGATACCTGACTGTTACAATCCGGTTACATGCTCTTGCTATTGGGACCCTAGCTTTCACCTGCTATGGGCCAACCATCGGGAGGGATTGTCACGATGACGTGGGATTTCACGGCAGCGGCATCGATTCGGCTCCTAATAGCGCTTCTTCTTGTCGGCGGGTTGGCCGGTTGTGAGGGCGGGGGCTCGGAGACCGAGGTCACGGGCCGCATCCACATAGACGGTTCGAGCACGGTTTACCCGATCACCGAGGCGGTCGTGGAAGAGTTTCAGGCCGCACATCGGAGCATCCGGGTCGCGGTGGGCGTGTCGGGCACCGGCGGCGGCTTCAAGAAGTTCTGCAGCGGCGAGGCGGAGATCGCCGACGCGTCGCGTGCGATCAAGGCGAGTGAGCTGGAGCGCTGCCGCGCCAACGGTGTCGAGCCCGTCGAGTTCCCGATAGCGTTGGACGGTCTTTCGGTGATGGTGAACCCGGCGAACGACTGGGCCGACTGCCTGACGGTAGGCGAGCTGCGGCGCATTTGGCAGCCGGGTAGCACGATCACCACCTGGGCCGAGGTGCGCGACGGTTGGCCAGACGAGGAGCTCGTGCTGTACGGACCGGGCATCGACTCGGGCTCCTTCGATTACTTCACGGAGAACATCGTTGGGGAAGAGGACGCGAGTCGCCCCGACTACATGGCGAGCGAGGACGACAACGTTCTGGTCCACGGCATCTCCGGTGATCGCGGTTCGCTGGGCTACTTCGGTCACGCCTACTACGTGGAGAACGCCGACCTGCTCAAGTTGGTGGCGATCGATGGCGGCGAGGGTTGTGTGCTCCCCGATTCGGAGACGGTTCGCGACGACTCTTACAGACCACTCACGCGGCCGCTGTTTATATACGTCGATCGCAAGGAGCTCGAGCGTGAGGGAATCGTCATGTTCATGAGGTACTACTTCACGAACGTAGCTCGCCTGGCCTCGGCCGTCGGTTACGTGCCGCTGCCGACGGAGGGGTACGAGGCGACGTTGAGCGGTATCGAATGAGGCGGCATGCGCTTGCCATGTCGCGGGCGCGCGTTTGGCGCGAGCGCGGGGTCCGCGGCGTTTTGTTCGCGTGTGGAGCCGTGTCGATCCTGACCACGGTCGGGATCGTTGTCGTCCTCGTCTGGGAATCGATAGGATTCTTCGCCGAGGTGTCGCCGTGGGAGTTCCTGACGGGCACGACCTGGACGCCACAGTTCATTCCGCGGAACTTCGGTGTCTTGCCGTTGGTCGCCGGTTCCGTGCTGGTTGCTGTTGGCGCCTCGCTGGTCGCGCTGCCTGTCGGGTTGGCGAGCGCGATCTATCTGGCGGAGTATGCGCCGGAGCGGGCGCGAAAGATCCTCAAACCGGTGCTCGAAGTTCTGGCAGGTATCCCGACGGTTGTCTACGGCTACTTCGCGCTGACGTTCATCACGCCGATCATCCGTGAGATCGTGCCGGCGACCGGCGTGTTCAACGCGGCGAGCGCTTCGATAGTCGTGGGGATCATGATCATCCCGATGGTGGCGTCGCTTTCGGAAGACGCCCTGCATGCGGTGCCTCGCCATCTGCGCGAGGCCTCCTATGGCCTGGGGGCGACGAAGTCCGAGACGGTTACGCGTGTGGTAGTGCCCGCCGCGCTGTCTGGGATCGTCGCTTCGTTCATCCTCGCCATCTCGCGGGCGATCGGCGAAACGATGGCGGTGACGCTGGCAGCCGGTGCGACGCCGAAGATGACGCTCAACCCGTTCGAGAGCGTTCAAACGATGACCGCGTACATCGTCCAGGTGAGCCTAGGCGATACGCCGTTCGGGACGATCGAGTACAAGACTATCTTTGCCGTCGGCCTACTGCTGTTCAGCATCACGCTGGCGATGAACATCATCAGCCGCATCGTTCTGCGTCGCTACCGGGAGGTGTACGAGTGAGCAGGGCGGTCGACGCGGGAGCGGCCGGCATGGAGTTCGACGCTCGGCCCGGCCGCCGGAAGCTCAGAGGCGAGATCTTCCTTTGGGTTTGCTTCGCCGCCACAGCCGTAGCCGTAGTCCTGTTGGCGATCCTGCTCATCGACATCATGCGCCAGGGGATGGGGCGCCTGTCGGTCGACTTCCTTAACAACTTCCCGTCCCGCTTCCCGGAGCGGGCGGGTATCAAGTCGGCACTGTTCGGCACGATCTGGGTCGTTGCCTTCACCGGGCTGTTCTCGTTCCCGCTGGGTGTGGGTACGGCGATCTATCTGGAGGAGTACGCGCCACGGAACTGGCTGACCGACGTGATTCAGACGAACATCGCCAACCTGGCGGGGGTGCCGTCGATCGTCTACGGGGTGCTGGGGCTGGCTGTCTTCGTTCGGGCGCTGGCGCTTGGTCGGAGCGTGGTGGCGGGCGCGGCTACACTGGCCCTGCTGATCCTGCCGATCGTGATCATCTCGTCGCAAGAAGCGATCAAGGCCGTGCCGCCGTCGATACGCGAGGCGGGACTGGGCGTGGGTGCGACCAAGTGGCAGACGCTGCAGAATCTCGTGCTCCCCATCGCGTTCCCGGGGATCCTCACCGGGATGATCCTGGCGCTTTCACGCGCCATCGGTGAGACGGCGCCGCTGATCATGATCGGGGCGCTGACCTTCATCGCCTTCACCCCGAATACGCCGCTGGATGAGTTCACCGTGCTGCCGATACAGATCTTCAACTGGGCGGCGCGGCCGCAGGCGGGATTCCACGAGCTGGCCGCCGCCGGGATCATCGTGTTGTTGGTCGCGCTACTATCGATGAACGCGCTGGCGATCGTCCTGAGAAACCGACTGCGCAAGGACATATGAGCCAGGATAGGGTTACGGACGTGGGAATGCGAAAGCCGCAGAGCGCTCTTGCTCAGAAACTGGAACCCGCGCGATCGCTCGTGCCCGAACATGTCGAGCACGGGCTGGAAGGTGATCCTCGGAACATAATGGTGCACGAGGACCCCGTGCTGGAGACGCGCGACCTGAGCATCTATTACGGTTCGGCCAAAACGATCCACAACATCTCGATCACGATCCCGCGCCAGCATATCACGGCGCTAATCGGGCCGTCGGGTAGTGGCAAGAGCACGTTGATACGGGCGTTCAATCGGATGAACGACGTTATCCCTATCGCCTGGTGCGAGGGGGACGTGCTGTTCAATGGTGAGGACGTGTACGATCCCGTAGTGGACCCGGTGGAGGTGCGCCGCCGTATCGGCATGGTGTTCCAGAAGCCGAACCCGTTCCCCAAGTCGATCTTCGACAACGTGGCCTTTGGGCTGCGCATCAACCGCTACACCGGTGATCTCGCCGAGCGCGTCGAGCGGGCCCTGCGCGTGGCCGCGTTGTGGGACGAGGTGAAGGACCGCTTGAAGGACAACGCCTTCGGGCTTTCGGGCGGCCAGCAGCAGCGGCTCTGCATCGCCCGGGCGCTGGCCGTGGAGCCGGACGTGATCTTGATGGATGAGCCGGCGAGCGCCCTAGATCCAATAGCTACGGGCCGGATCGAAGACTTGATGCACGAGCTAAAGAAGCATTACACGATCGTGATCGTGACCCACAACATGCAACAGGCCGCCCGCGTCGCGGACTACACGGCGTTCATGAACCTGGGTCGGCTGATCGAGTACGGCGACACGCAGAAGATCTTCACCAGCCCTGACGATCCACGTACCGAGGCGTACATCACGGGCCGGTTCGGCTAGCAGGTGGGAAAAGATGGTGCGAACACACTTTGAGCAGAAGCTGGACGACCTCACCGGTCGCCTCGTGGCGATGTCGCGTTCGATCGAGGCTCACATTGAGAGCGCGCTAGATGCCGTGCGCGAGCGCGATGGAGCCAAGGCCGAAGCGGTCGTTCTCGGGGATGAGGAGATCGACGCGGTTGAGGTCGAGATCGAGGAGGCGTGCGTCGAACTGCTGGCTCTACAGCAGCCGATGGCGGGCGACCTGCGCCGCCTGGTCGCGATACTCAAGATCAACAATGACCTGGAGCGGATCGGCGACCACGCGGTGAACATCGCCGAGGGCGCCCTGCGATTGATCGAGCGGAACAGTGGTTGGTCGTTGCCGATCGAGTTGTCGGAGGCCGGGGCAATCGCGCAGGAGATGCTGCGGGACGTGCTGGATGCGTTCGTGCAACACGACGCCGACAAAGCGCGTAGCGTACTGCAACGTGACGATCGTGTCGACCAGCTGCACGAATCGCATCTGAGGTCGATGATCACAATGATGATGGAGTCGCCGCAGCAGATCGGCACGGCGTTGTCACTGATTTTCATCGGAGCTAACATCGAGCGTGTCGCCGATTTGGCCACCAATATCGGCGAAGACGTCGTATACCTGGTGGAGGGAAAGACGATTCGGCATGGTGGGGAGGATTCGGTGGGCGGTGAGCGGTGAGCGGTGAGCGGTGGGCGGTATTCTATCGTTGTCCGTTCGCCAATACCGCCTACTGCCTACTGTCTGCCGCCTACTAGAAGGTAAGCCCCGTCTCCGTAACCTCGGTTGCCAAGCGTTCCATCATCTCCACACCATAGCCGGTCCCAAGATCAATCGACCGCGGCGCGTGAAGGTCCATGGGGTTCCCCGCGGTCTCGATGTTCAGGGTGCCGAGGCCGAGACGGCGCTGGAACGGCGTCTGTCTCAGGTGGAGCGCCTGGATCTTCCTGATCGGAACGATGTAGGTTCGCCGGTTCCAGAGGCCCTCGCGCACCAGCACGTAGGAGCCGGCGCGGGCGTGGCCGAGGTGCCGATAGTGTGCGTGCGCCAGGAACCACGCCGGGATCAAGGCGGTCAGCAGCAGGAAACCCTGCGGCGACGTCAGTACTGCCAACGCGACGCTCGCCACGGTCACAACGAAGGCGCGGCGAATGAACAGGCGCCGCCGCGCCCTTGGGTGCGAAGGGCGCCACTCGACGTCATTCCACTCGAATTCCGGATACACGGTGTGTAGGTATTCGCTCAGCTCGTCGGCGCGGATGATCGGTGACAGCGTCTCCATCCTCTCATCCGCCTTGAGGCCGGGGCCGTAGCCGGCGGTTTGCACCTTCAGCGAGGCGAGGCTCAACCAGCGCCGCAGGATCGGTTCCTCGATCTGCACGTTCTGGACGCGGCTGCGCCGGAACCCCTTTTCGCGCCGCGTGAAGAGGCCGTAGCTGACCTGGAGCTCATTGCCGTACTGCCTGAGCGTGAAGTCGAAGTAGCGCATCACGCTGGCCATAACCGAGACCCCCCAGCCGGCGACGCCGAAGATGATCCCGAGGACGAGGAGGCCGGTGAGGAATGCCTGCATGTCTTGCTGCGCTGTCTGAACGAGGCTCTCGACCGCCTGGCCCGACTCCAGGTACTCGGGCGGCAGAAAGCGGGCGAGTATCCGGTCGGTGGGCATGAAGTCGAACAGGTAGTCGCCGCCGAACAGGAGGCCGACCAGGAACCCGGCGCGGTTGGAAGTCGCTCCAGCGATGGCAAGCTGCAGGGGCGAGACGTGATGGACGGCTGACTCGGCGGCCGGCGGCGCACGAGGCGGCTCGTCCGCTACGGCGGGAAAGTCGCCGGGCGCGGCTGTAGCCATGGCCGGTGGAGCCTGGTGCGCGAGGCCGACGAGCCGGGCTCGTAGTCGCACGCCCTCTTCGCGGCTGACGACGTGCAGCGTCGCTTCTGAGGCCTCGCCGCCCGCGGTCTCGATCCTGGCCGTAGTGACCTTGAATAGCTGTTGAAAGAGGCCGGCTCGCAGGTCGACGTTTTGGATCCGCGACCGAGGTACGATGCGCCGGCGGCGGAAGAGAACGCCGTGGGTGATGATCAAGCTGTCATCGGTTATCCGGTATCGGAAGCGCAGGTAAGAGACGGTGATCCAGGCGGCGAAGACAACGGTGAACACGAAGATAACGACAACGGTCGCACCGACACCGGTCTGCGAGGCGACCACGCCGGCTATGACCGCGTAGAGCAGCTGGACGGAACGGAGCAGTGGGGTCAGCGGGTGAAGCCGCTGCCAGCCGTCGTTGTTCTCAGGGGCGGTCATCGAGCTCCTCGAGGCGTGCTAGCTCTTCGCGCAGTCGCTCGGCCTCGTCGGCGGCGAGGCCGGGGATCTCAGCGTCGGCGCCGCGGGTGCCCGCCGTATAGATGACCAGTGAGTTGAGGCCGAGCCAGCGCTGCAGTGGGGAAGAGCGGGTGTCGACGTGCTGGATGCGCACCCGCGGGATGAGCGAGCGCGACCGCCACAAGACGCCTTTAACGATCAAGACACGATCGGCCTCGACCTGCCAACGCCAGAAGCGGTAGCGCAGCGCCGGCCAGCCTACGGAGAACCCGGTGAGCAGCAGCGCGGCGAGGCCGGCGATGACGCCGGGGGCGATGAGCCTGATGCCCGCGGGGGCGAGTACGACACCTTCAATGAGGCCGACTATCGCGGTTGCCGGCAGTGCGAAGATTAGGCCGGTGAGCCTCCAAGCGATCGTCACACGCGGATCGAGTGGGTTCAATCGTCCCCCTGTCACAAGGTAGCGCAGGCAGCTTGGTCGACTCCCAAAGATGGGTCGATGGGGGCGGCTCCGCGACCGTTCTGTTGGCAGTAGCCTTCAGTAGGCGCGGCCGACTATCCGGTAGCCGCTTTCTCGTACGGGCAGCAGGTAGATGCGGACGGAGCGGGGGCGAGGGGAATCGGCCTGGGGGATCGCCCTGAGCTCGAGTCTGGCCAGCCGCTTCTCCACCGGCCTGGCGTGCAGGTCCTGCCAGAAGTCTGAGGCGGTGGGAACGGGGGGGAGCTCGAGTTCGCCGGCCCCGCCGTCAGAGATCTGGGGCGCTACCTCGTCTTCGAGCTCGATTCCGGCAGCGGGGAATGTGAAGCGCATCTCGTAGCGGCGTTCGTTCACCGGCACGACGCCCTCGGCGACGGCCAGGTCACGGAACGTGAGGACCGGTGCAGCGGATGAGCCAGCGATGCTCGGTCCTTCCAGCGGGGTCACCCTGGAGTACCAATACTCGACCGTGAGGTCGCGGCGTCCGATGATCGCTTGGACCAGGGCCGCCTCGGCTGCCGGGTCGCTGAGCCGGCCGGTGGCTACCACCGCGCGGATCTGTTCATCGTCGAAGCTTGCCACCAGCTTGGCGCCCCAGTACCCGTCGCGGGTCGTGCGATTCTGGAAGGCAGGGTTGGGATAGTTGCTCTTCCAGGAGCCCGGGTCGAACAGGTCGGTCGAGTAGAAGCCGATCGACGCGTGCTCCAGCTGATGGGAATAACGTTCCCAGCTGCCGGTGTAGATACCGCCGGTGAATAACCGGGCGCTGATCGCGCCGAGGTCGAAGTCGAATTCCGCGCCGTCGCGCGGAACGTTGGGGGCGATACCAGCGCTGCCCAGGCTGGAGCCGAAGTCGATCAGGCAGTGCCGGACCCATAGCTGGCCGTCCTCCTCGACAACGGTATCCAAGGTATTCTGCTGCTTCGTGTCGAGGTGGTTGAGCCAGGCGGCCATGACGTACATGCCGCGCAACTCGCGGAGGTGCTCATGCGGAATGGTGTCCGCGGGATCGTCATCGCGCGTTCCCTCGAAACTGAAGGGGCCGATCCCGCCGGGCATGATCTGACTGGCGACCGCTCGGATACGTCCGTCCGGGCGCACAGCCAGACCCGCTAGCATCTCCTGCAGATCATCGTCGTTGATGGCGTGCACGCGGCCCAACCGATCTTCGAACGCCAGCGATTCAGCAGCGCGCGCCTTGGCCGGATCCAATTCCACGATATAAGCCGCGGGCGCCATGTAGCCGGCGGCGTAAAAGAAGCGCGAGGTTATCGCCTCGGCCGCGGTCATTAGCTCTTCGTAGTCGGGTGGGTCGAACTTGATCAAGTAGACGTTGCCCGCTGCATCACGGATCATGTAGCCGGGAGTGATACCACGGACCTTTGCTCCGATCACCGTCCACGGCCCGCTGGTGTCGGGCGGGACGCCGTGGGCGGGTCCGCGTGCGACCTCGGCGATCGTCAAACGTTGGCGGCTGTTCCTGTGCCTGAACCAGGTGGAGGCGGTCACGTCGTCTTCGGCGGTCGGGTTGTAGGCCTCGACCTTGTTGCCCAGCCACGACCGAAGCGCACGAGGCGGAATCAAGACGTAGGTGAGGGGCCTACGGATGCTCTGCTCGAAGAAATCGACCGTGACGTCCGGGTCGCGTTCCTCGGGTGGCTCGGTGAGCGCGACGGGTTCGGGCCGCGAGGACGGCGGTGCGTCGTTGACGACCAGACGGTTCTTGGAACACGAGACCAGAACGAGCAGGCAGGCGACGGAGGTGATAACCGGTATCGCGAGTGGTCGCCGCATCAGTAACCTGCCAGGAAGGTGAAGTTGACCCGCAGACCCTCGTCACCACCGGCGAACTCCAGACGGGCGCCGGACCCGGTCAGGGTGAGCGTGCTGAGCGCGAAGCCCAGGCTGGGTTTCAGGCGACTGAATCTGAAATCATCTGTCAGGTTGTGGGCGACCATTCCGCCGTGTAGGAAGATGGAGGCGGCCAACAAGTATGTGTCGCGCGGTCCCAGCCAGATACGGTACGTATACTCCACTCGTCCCCGGATCAGGTCGCGGTCACGAAACCGGCCGGTCCGATATGCGGGAAGCGATGGTGTGCCCCCGAGTGTGGGCAGACGGTAGAAGGGGATCGCGCCGCCCCCGCTGGGTCTGGCGGTCGCGTAGTCAATCTCCAGCGCCAGGCTTCGCGAATCGTGGTAAAATGGTATGATGGCGCCGACGCTCGCGTCGATCTCGGAGAAATCCGCCGCTCCATCGGTGTCGCTCTCGTTCCAGCGCAAACCGAGGCGCAGCCACCTTTGTCCGGGTAGTAACCCCGGATCGCGCTTGAACCACCCGGCGGCACCACCCACTGAGATGTAGCGATCGGTGGCGCCGAAGCGAGGGATCTCTTCCGGCGCGAAGATGGAATCCACACTGGGGAGGCGCGCGTTATTGCCCGGCCCGGTCTCGACCTCGGACCAGTCGAAGCTCAGTCTCAGTACGATGCTCCGCGTCGCGGCGAGGCCGAGTTCCGCGCCGACAAGCCGTTGGTCTAGCTCGTAGTCAGAGCGATCTTCCTCCCGGCTATTGTAACCGATCCCAGAGAATTCGTCTTGGTGACGGTGTTCGCGGAGGCCGACCGCGTTGGCGGCGAACTTCTGGGGGTGGCCGGGCAGCAGGAATTCAGGACCATAACCAGCCCGGATCTGGAGACGCCAGTAACTCTTGAGCGTCATGCCGCCACGGACATGTACCCAGGGCGCCCGGTCGCGGCTTGGCTGCCCGAGCAACAGGGCGGCCCCGGTTCCCGAGCCCGTTCCCAGGGCCGCGACCGTGGGATAAACCGACCTTCTGTTCAACTCCCGGTTGACGTGTCCGATCCAGCGCAGAAAGCGGACGTTGTCCGCTACCTGAGACGCCTGCTCGAGTCCAAGTACCAGCAGGTATAACGGCGCCGTTGCCACCTTGAATGGAAACTCAGCGACATCCCAACCGTCGACGCTCGGCGTCCCCCGCTCGACGACCGCAATCGAGTCCGTATCAACCTCCTGAGCACGCGTGCCGGTTGGGAGAACAAGTATCAGTGTTAGTATGAGTCTCGGGACCCAGGTGCAGGAGCTTCGCAGCGGTCGGCTTGCGGGAAACGATGATCTGTGAGCAACTGTCATGACTAGCTACCGGCGCCCTTCAGATCTCTTGGGGTGGTTCCGTGCAATTGGGTAGCCAACATAGCGCCGTGATCGTCCAGCGGCCACAATCGGTGAACAGAGCGACTAGGTGATCACTCGCGAGCTGGTGTGACACCGGGAACAGGCAGCTGCGTGTCCAGCCACTCTTTGACGATCAGCGGCACGTCGCGGTGCTCTACATCCACAAGGTAATTGAGTCGGCGCATCTGATCATCCGACATCAGTCCGCTCAGCTCGTCGAGCGCAGTGCCGATTTCGGGATGTCGCTCGAGCACATCGGCTCTAACGATCGGTGCGGCATGATAAGGCGGAAAGTAAGACCGATCGTCACGCAGCTGCACCAGGTCGAGTGCCTCGATCAGGCCGTCGGTCGAGTTGCCGGCAATCAGGTCCACCTGGCCATCGGCCAGGGCTCGATAGGTCAGGCCGAGGTCCATGGTTCGCGGTGTATCGGCGAATCGCAGGCCGTAGCTCTCCGCCAGGCCGCTGAACCCGTCCTCGCGCTCCATGAACTCGTAGCCGAAGCCGGCTCGCCAGCCTGGAGTGTGTGGCGCGGCCTGCGAGATCGTCTGGAGTCCGAGACGGCGCGCGTCATCACCGCGCACCAGGATGGCGAACGTGTTGTTAAAGCCCAGCGGCTCACCCCAGATGAGAGCGAAGCGCTGTTCGTACTCGGTCCGCACCGTCGTGTATACCGAATCCGCGTTGTGCACGGGCGCCCGTTCGAGGATCGCCGCTAAAGCCGTCCCCGTATACTCGACGTAGATGTCGACCTCGCCGGAGACGATGGCACGGTGGCAAACGAACGTTCCTCCCAAGAAGAAGCGCCTATCGACGGCGATGTCGGTGCGGCGCTCGATCTGTTGAGCGACGAGCTCGGCGAGTATCGTCTGCTCGGTGAAGTTCTTGGAGGCAACGACGACGCGATCGCTCCACACGTCGCATCGGGTTACAGGAGCGAGAGCGATCAGCAGGGCGACCGGCGTAAGCTTCATACCGCTCTCAGCTGGGCGAGGCCGCCGTGTGGGGGAACGAAACGGCGCTCGAGTCGACCGAGCAAGAAATCGGCGGTCAGTGCCATGAGTGCTGCTGGCACTGCGCCGGCGAGGATCAGAGTATTGTTCACCATCGCGACGCCGCGGAAGATGAAGACGCCGAGGCCGCCGGCACCGATGGCGGCGGCGATCGTAGCGACGCCGACACCTATCACCGTGGCCACGCGGATCCCGGCCAGGATGACACCGAAGGACAGGGGGATCTCGACCATGAACAGAAGCTGCCGGTCGGTCATCCCCATGCCGCGTCCCGCTTCGCGGACCGCCGGGTCGATACCTTGGATCCCGGCGTAGGTGTTGCGAATGATCGGCAGCAGCGCGTAGAGCACCAGCGCGACGATTGCGGTCCGCGCTCCCACACCGCCGACCAAGGGTATCGGGATCAAGAAACCGAACAGCGCCAGGCTCGGGATGGTCTGGAAGACGTTCGCCAAGCCGAGTACGGCTGGCCGCAACCCTTCGCGTCGTGTTAACAGGACACCGAGCGGTACACCCACGAGTATTGCGATACCGGTGGATATCCCAACGAGAAGCAGATGTTGCGCGAAGAGCGTCAGGAACTCGTCCCGGTTGCGTGCTAGGAATTCGATGAGATCCATCAAGGGCCGTCCACTTCTGTGTCCTCTAAGGCGCGAACGAAGGCGAGTACTTCGGGAACCGGCGAGCGGCGGAACTCTCCGGGTGTCCCGATGAAGGTGATCGCGCCGTCCTCGAACAGCGCGATGCGGCTGGCCAGTAGGAGTGCCTCGCGCACGTCATGGGTGACGAAAACCATTGTCTTGTGCAGACGCTCCTGCAGCATTTTCAGTTCACGCTGCAAATCGAGGCGTGTCAGCGGGTCGAGAGCGCCGAATGGCTCATCGAGCAGCAGCAGCGGGGGTTCGGCGGCGAGCGCCCGCGCAACACCAACCCGCTGTCTTTGGCCGCCCGATAGCTCCGACGGATAACGACCGGCGAAGGTCTTCGGATCGAGACCGACGAGGTCGAGAAGCTCATGCGCGCGGGAGAGCGCCCGCGCTTCTTCCCAGCCCTCTAGGGTCGGGACGAGAGCGACGTTCCGGGCCACCGTGAAGTGCGGGAAGAGACCGACCTCCTGTATGACGTAGCCGATACGGCGGCGTAGGCGCGTCGGATCCCAGTTTGCGGTTGGTACGTTCTCGACCAGGACCCGGCCTTCGCTGGGGAGCAGCAATCCGTTGATGAGCTTGAGGGTGGATGTCTTGCCGGAGCCGCTGCGCCCGAGCAATACGAGGACCTCCGAGCGGTATACATCGAAGCTCACGCCGGAGAGTATCGCGTTTCCATCGAGGGTACGGAGGCCGACGTCCTCGAAGCGCACGGCGGGGTCATTGGCCTGGTGCATGGTTCAAGCTAGCCGGACGTTTCGGTTATGGCCAATTTTTCTCGGTATCGTGGTCGGCGAGCTCTTCGCCGAAAGCGATATTGTCCGTCTCGGGTGACACGGAAGACGACCTCGCTGCTGGTGCAATTGCGGAGGATGAGTATGAAGGCTGACGTGATCGTAATCGGAAGCGGCCAGGCGGGTGTCCCGCTCGCCGCACGGCTGGCCGAGTCGGGTAAGGAAGTGATTATCGTGGAGGCCGGCCACCTGGGTGGCACGTGTGTCAATGTCGGCTGCACTCCGACGAAGACTATGGTGGCCAGTGCCCGGGCCGCGCATGTGGCACGCGGCGCTGCGCGCCTCGGCGTAACGGCGAGTGAGGTCAGAGTCGACCTGGGAGCGATCGTCGATCGTAAGGACTCCATCGTGGAACAGTGGCGCAAGGGTGTGGGCAAGCGGCTGGAGCGAGCCGGTGAGAGACTAAAGCTGATCGAGGGGCGGGCGCGGTTCAGCGGTCGGCGAGAGATAGAGGTGAACGGCGAGCGACACAGCGCCGATACTGTGATAGTCAACGTGGGTGCCCGGCCTCGTGTGCCGTCGGTCAAAGGTCTGGATACGGTCGATTCGCTGGATAGTACGAGCATCATGGACCTGCGCCGGCCGCCAGCGCACCTGGTGGTCGTGGGCGGCGGCTACATAGCCTGCGAGTTTGGGCAGATGTTCCGGCGCTTCGGCTCGGACGTGACGATAATGCAGCGGGCGGATAAACTGCTGGCTCGCGAGGACCCCGAGGTATCTGATGCCATAGAGGAGGTCTTCCGCGCCGAGGGTATCGAGGTGGTAACCGGTGCGGAGGTTGTTGAAGTCGCCGGAAGCGGTGGAGAAGTACAGGTGCGCTGCGGTGGCGGCCAAGAGACGCGGGGCTCACACCTTCTGGTGGCGGCGGGTCGTGTGCCGAACACCGACGACCTGAATTGCGATGTCGCGGGGATCGAACTGGACCGCGGTGGGTTCATCAAGGTCGACGACTCGTATCGGGCGAGCGCCGAGGGCATTTATGCGGTAGGCGACTGTAATGGCGGCCCGCAATTCACGCATACGGCGTGGGACGACCACCGTATCCTCTACGACATCCTAATGGGTCGGCGTGAAGGAGGGCGAAACGGGCGGATCACTCCCAGCACGGTGTTTACCGATCCGCAGGTGGCGCGGGCCGGTCTGTCGGAGCGTGAGGCTAAGGCTCAGGGCTTGGATTACGAGGTGGCTACGATGCCGTTCGGCCATATCGCACGGGCGATCGAGCTGGACGAGGCGGCGGGGGTCATGAAGCTGCTGATCGACCCGGAGACGGAGAGGGTGTTGGGTGCCGCCATCGTCGGCTACGAGGCCGGGGAGCTGATCCATAGCTTCCTGATGCTGATGATGGCCGGGGCGCCGGCCCGGGCCATGGTGGATGCACAGATGGTGCACCCGGCGCTGGCCGAAGGTCTGCAGACCATGGTGATGAAGCTGGACCGCTATCGCCTGAGGTGAGACGCGGCCGGCGGCTCGGGCGGCCGCCGGTGGGAAGAGCGTGGTAACGGTGGGGCGGGGCGCGACTGGACGGCGTCAGATCTTACGTTCCAGCCACTCCAGGACCTTAACGACTACCCGCAGGATAGGTCTAAGTAACTTCAGCATAATAGTCCCCCTTGCTTTCTACTCCTACGCAGGTACGGGGCCTGCGGTTTCGGCCCGGCCCTGGACGCCTCCGGCGGCGCTAGGGGCGGCCGTCGCGGGGTGGCCAGGCCGGTAGGTCGGCACCCGACCCGAGGAGCTCGGCGAGCAGCTCGTAGTCGTGCTCGTCCACGCGCATGGGAACGATGGCGATCAGGTTCTGCCGATAGGCGTGGACGTCTGTGGCCGCGGGAGCGGACACCTCCTTGTCACGGAAGCTCAACCTCCAGGTCTCGCGATCGGTGCTCGCCGGCGTGTGTGCGCTGCGCTCGAGCTCGATCCGCCACGGCCGAGGGGCGCGCCTGACTACCACGACGCCCTCGATCTGGTCGACTGGGACGCTCGGTGCGCTCACCGCCAGGAACTGGCCGGGCTCAAGCTCGCGCACCAGACGGCTGCGGGACAACTCCACAACCCAGCGCGCCAGGGTTTCCAGAGTCTCGGGTTGCTCCGCGCTGTAGCCCGACACCGCGATCGCAGGGACTCCGAAGAAGGCCGCGATCTGCGCCGCGCCGACCGTTCCTGACAGGTTCCAGTCGTCGCTCAGGTTGGCACCGTCGTTCACGCCAGAGATCACCAGGTCGGGCGGATCGTCGGCCATGAAGCCGCGGAGAGCGAAGACGACGGCGTCGGCCGGGTAACCGTCTACCCCGTAGGCCGAGACGCCGTCGTGCAGCGAGCGGGTCTCGACCTCGAGGCCGCGCCGGGCGATGGCCGAGATGTAGTTGGTGCTGGCGCTACGGTTCTCCAGCGGCGCGACTACGTGTGTCTCCGCTACCGGCGCGAACGCACGCGCGAGGGCAAGCAGTCCCTCGGCCTCGATGCCGTCATCGTTCGTCAGCAGGACCTTGCGGGGCCAGTCTTCAGTCTGTGCGGTCAGCGGCGTTGCTCCCTCGAGCATCAGTGTCACGGAGAGGATCAGGGCTGGTATACAACTCATGCCATCAGCCTTTCTAGCGCACTCGGCGCGATCGTCCAGCCGGACCTAGCGATCGGTCGGCCGTGAAAAATGGACGCTCGTCCCCTGATAAGCAATCCCGCGACTTGCCGCCCGCCCGCTAAGGCGCTACAAACTGCGCTATGAGCGCTGTCACGCCAAACGCGCTGGGCCTGATTGGGGATACGCCGTTGCTGGCCTTGAGCAGAATCTACCAGGGGCCAGGCACGATCCTGGCCAAGGCGGAGTTCGTGCAGCCCGGCGGCAGCGTCAAAGATCGACCCGCTCTGCGCATTATCGAGGATGCTCGCGCGTCTGGCCGCTTGACGCCGGGGCAGCCGGTGGTGGAGATGACCAGCGGCAACATGGGCGCCGGCCTGGCGGTGGTCTGCAACGTTCTGGACCATCCTTTCATCGTCACGATATCGGAAGGGAATAGCCCGGCCCGGGCTCGGATGCTGGAGGCGCTCGGTGCCGAGGTCGTACTGGTCCCGCAGGTCGAGGGCACACCGGGCTGCGTGAGTGGTGCCGACATACGCGTGGCGACGGCACGGGCGATCGAGATCGCCCAGGAGCGGCAAGCCTTCTACGTCGATCAGTTTAACAACCCCTCCTGTGTCAACGCCCATCAGACGGGGACTGGCCCCGAGATATGGGCGGCGGTCGGCGAAAGGTTGGATGCCTTCGTCGCCTTGGTCGGCACCGGCGGCACGTTCGTCGGCGTTAGCCGCTTCCTGAAGGAGAAGAAACCTGCCGTGCACTGCGCCGCCGTAGAGCCGCAGGGAGCGGAGGTGCTGGCGGGTAAGGAAGTCGGCAAGCCCTGTCATCTATTGCAAGGCACAGGCTACGGGCTCGTTCCGCCGCAGTGGGACCCCAGTCTCGTTGATTCTCTGCTCGCCGTGTCGGATGAGGAAGCGGCGCGGTTCCGCTGGTCGCTGGCCGACGAGGAAGGGCTATATGTCGGCTTCTCGAGCGCCGCCAACGTGTGTGCGGCGGTCAAGCTTCTCGAGAGTGGCCGCCTTGGCGAAGCTCCCACTGTGGTGACCATCCTCTGTGATACCGGGCTCAAGTACTAGGCATCTTCGACATGCGACAGCGGACGCTGAATGTCGAGTTTGCCCCCGGATGGGGTATTCACTCGAACTCTAGAAACTCTATCGGCGCACCACTGTGTAAGATGAAGGCGACCCGTATTCCTGCGGACGGCGAGTTGGGCTCGATGAGTGTCTCGTAGCCGGCGATCGCCGCCTCCAGGTCGTCGACCTCGAAGGCGACGTGGGGAACGGTTTTGACTATATCAGGTAGCGGGCTGTCGGGCTCGAATCGCATCCATTCGACACCGAACGGGCTCGTCTCGAACCCTGAGACGTACATCTTGAACTCCTCGAGATATTTTTCTTCCGGTTTCTCTACATCGGTGGGGATGCCTATGTGGTGATACCTCATATTCATCGTCGGCCTGCTTTGGCGTTGCCGCACAATTGTTCCAGACGGGAGCATCTTCGACATTCAACAGCGGATAACCGACTATCGATTCTCGGCTCTTCCTCGACTGTCGACTGCCAACGTCCGGCGTTCAGCGCCGAACGTCCTGGGCCGAACGTCGGACGTCGAGGGCTGAGTGGTGAGCTGGACGTCGGTAGTTGGCTGTTCCCTGTCGAATGTCGCAACCTGTTCTCCCCAAGCGGTCAAGGGCGAAACACATCCGTCCGCGCGCCGAGCTTACGAGCCGATAGTCCGATGAGGCGGATGAACAGCCGCTTCAGTCCGCGGGTAAACGCGCTGCCCACACCGCTACGCTCACCGACCACATCGCCACGCAGCCAATGCTCGAGCTCGTCGAGGTCGCCGAGTGAGAGGATCTCGATCTCGAGCCTCGCTTCATAGTAGTAGCTGCCGCTCCCGGGCGCCGGCCCGGCGAAGGGTGATCGGTACCAGCTCTCCAGTGCCTGTGCGACCGACAGGAGATCCGAGTACCACTCGTCGCGGGCGATGTCCCAGGAACGGGTGAGGTTGAACTCACCGGACAAGGGTTCTTGGTAGAGGATCAGCGACCAGGAGGTCCGCTCGACCAGGGCGTCGGCGAGGAACTTGTCGTGCCAGAGCTCGAGCTGGAAGTGGAAGCGGAGAGGCAAGCCCGAGAGCAACGGGCGGACGAGCACGGAGTCGGCGAAGATATCGACGGGCCGCAGGAAGGCCTGCCAGCCGTTCTCGGCGTTGCCGGGTGATAGGGACAGATGGGTCCTCTGGCCCGCCGCCGGGTCGGCGACGGCCGCAGTCGCGACAAGCGCGGCCGCGATTAGAACCTTGCGGTCAGGCGGACGAAGAAATTGACTTCTCCCGATCCAACCAGGGGATAGGCGACGTAGGCGCCGAAGCCGCCGAGATCGAGCCCGGCGCCGACGTCCGTCACCCAGTTGTCGCTATCTGCGAGATAATCGAACCAATCCTCAGCATTCCAGGCCGCGCCCGCGTTGAAGAAGAGGACGATCGCCGGACTGAACTGCACGCTGAAAATGTCGCCAGAGATGTCAGGGATCTGCTTGTGGTCCCAGTGGTAGCGGAAGTTCAGTCCGGTGCGATACTCGGCCTGGAAGAGCGTGAAACGCTGGCAGCCGTAACCTGGCTCACTGCCGATGAGTCCCGAACTGCGAACGCCGCAGTCGAACTCCATCATGCTGGACCCCGGTAGGGAGCCCGTGCCGCCGATCATGTGCCCGCGCTGCGCCGGTGTTCGCTCGTCACCGAGTCGACCACCGCCAGCCAGCCGGAAGGCGAGCACCGAGTTACGACTTACGCGATTGTACCGTCGCAGGTCGAGGAACAGGTGAGTGAAGCTCTGTTTGACACCGCCCAGTCGACCTCCGACCGCCTGCTCGAGGCGCAACTCGTTGTACCACCCCGACAAGGGCTGGTCGGGGTCGTTTCGCGTGTCCATCCTCAGTGTGAGTGCGACGCTCTGCAGGTCGCCGTCATCGATCGTGGCGTTGGGCCGGAACTCGTCACCGGTATTCCAGAAGATCGTCCAGGGATCGCGGGCGATTCGGCTGTTGTGTTCTTCGTCGCGGAACTCGAGGGATCCGAAGAGGCTCGAGCTGCGCCAGGCGAGTCGGCCGTACCAGCCCTTGCGCTCGTAGTAGTCGCGATAGTCGCGTTTGAAGAAGAAGACTGTGAGCGAGTTCTCCAGATTGGTGAGCTTCCAACTCTCGATCGGGTCGACGATCGACCAGTACGCTGCTTCGAGCCAGAAGCTGCGATGGCCACCGAGCCACTGCCTGAGGCGCAACTCCCAGCCGAGGTCACTCTCTTCAGGATCGAAGCCGCCCACAGTTCGCCAGATGAGGAAGGCCTCGAGACGTAAAGGGTTCCTGCCGCCGGTCGTGATGCGGGGTCCGAAGGCGATGGGGAGGCCCTCGACCCGGTTGTAGGCGCGTGCCGAGACGAAGATCTGGCTTTCGCCCAGCTCCCAGCTGGGTAGCATGATGCGCCGGCCAACCGGCCGAGTTTCGCCCGGCGGCCCCGGACCCAGGTACTCTATACCGTCCTCGGTGCGTCGATAACGGAAGGCGGTCGGGTACGTCGTGATCGTGCCGTCGACCCGGCCCCGCTCGACGCCGATGATCAGGCCGCCTACTACCGTCAGGTCCCCTCTAATTCGAGAGCCGTCGCGCAGGGCTATGTCGCCGTTCAGCACCAGCACCTCGCCGTCGATACGGCCGGCCAACTCTAGGGGGCCGCCGAGGACCGCAACGTCGCCGCCGATTGTTCGGTCGGCCGGCACCTCGGTCCTGCCGCTAAAGCGAATGGTGGATGGACTGTTGTAGTAGGCGACTAACTCCTGGGCGACCTGCGCCGGTAGCTCTTCGCCCGGCGGCAGGGGCGTGCGTACGCCGACCTGGATGGTGTCCTGCGCTGGGAGGGTCGCCGGCAAGGCGCAGAGCAGGACTACCGCACTAAAGGTTACGCTATGGCTTCTCATTGATCCTCCGAACAGGCAAACTGTCACACCAGCCTGTCAGGAGCAAACCCGATGCCGCGGTTGGGTGTTGATCCGGGGCGATCCACGGGGGACGACGGAACGAGATCGTGTCGTTTGGAGACGCCGGGCGTGCCGGTCGGCCACGGTGCCGCTAGGCGTCGGGCGAGTCGTCCTCGGCATCCTCGCGGCGGATCCCGAGCCTCTTCATCCGACGGTAGAGGTTCGGCCGGTCGGTGTTCAGCCGGCGTGCCGCCTCGGCTATGTTGCCGTCGGCGGTCGTGAGCGCGCTCTGGATGAGCTGTCGCTCGTAGCCCTCCAGCATGTCGGAGAGTGATCCGCTCTGTTCGATGGGCTCCGGACCTGCGAGGCGCGCGCGAGGGAGGACGGTGGCGATCTCGGGGGCCGCGATGAGACGATCGGGATAGAGGATCATGAGTCGCTCGACGGCGTTCCCCAACTCGCGGACGTTGCCAGGCCAATCGTAAGCGACGAGGGCCTGGATCGCCGAGTCGGTGAAGTTGGGTGGCCGCAGGCCATGCCGCGCTCTGAACCGTTCGATTAAGTGAGCGACCAGAGCAGGAATGTCATCCTTGCGCTCGCGCAGCGGCGGAATGTCGATCGGCATCACATGGAGCCGAAAGTAGAGATCCTCGCGGAAACTCCCGTCCTTAACCCCGGCTTCCAGATCGTGGTTCGTCGCCGCCACTATACGTACGTCAACCGGGATCAGCTCGTCTCCGCCGACTCGCTCGATCTCGCCTGCCTCGATGGCACGCAGCACCTTGGCTTGAGCCTCGGGACTCAGGTCACCCACCTCGTCGAGGAACAGCGTGCCGCCGTTCGCCAGCTCGAACTTGCCGCGCCGCTGGCTCGTCGCGCCGGTGAACGAGCCCTTCTCGTGACCGAACATCTCGCTCTCGATCAAGTCGCGGGGGATGGCTGCACAGTTGATGCGCACGAATGGCCCACGACTGCGCGCCGAGAGAGCGTGGATGGCGACGGCCACCAGTTCCTTGCCCGTGCCGCTTTCGCCGGTTACGAGCACTCGAGAGTCGGTCGACGCGATACGATGGATCAGCGCCCGAACTTCCTCCATTGCCGGCCCGGATCCGACGAGCTCCTGACCCGGCTCGAGCTCGCGGCGCAGCGCGAGGTTGAGATCGCGTTGGCGCCTCAACTCCAGCGCCGACTTCAAGGTGATCAGCACAGCTTCCGGAGTCAGCGGCTTCTCCAGGAACTGGAAAGCGCCTAGCCGGGTGGCCTGGACGGCATCGCCCAGCGTCGCCTGCCCACTCATCATAACCACCGGCACGTGTGACCAGTCGTCCGCTATCCGCTCGAGCACCTCGAGGCCGCTGGCGCCGGGCAGTGCCAGGTCGAGCAGGACCGCGTCCGGTTCATCCGCCGCCATCTTGCCCAGGGCCTCTTCGCCCGTTTCCGCCTCGGTCGTCGTGTAGCCCTCGGCCTCCAGTAGGCTGGCGACGAGCCGGCGAATGTTGCCTTCGTCATCGACGATGAGGATTCGCGTCATCTTTGCTCTACAAGGCTCCCGAGAAGTACATCTCGAACCAGACCTTCTCGAACTTGGGAGATACGAGTTCGGCCCGGAAGAATCCGTTCAGCAGACTCACGCCGCCTCCCACCGACCATAATACGTCGTCGCTCGATCCGCCGCCCGGCCAGTCGGACCCTTTACCCGCCCAGCCGAAGTCGGCGAACACGACGGGCCTCCAGATCGGTCGAATCTGCGCCAGCTCGATCCGGCCCGTCCAGTACGATTCGCCGGCGAGCGTGCCGTGGGTGAAGCCCCGCAGAGTCTCGATTCCACCGATCCGCCACAGTCTCTGGAGCGGCACGTCCCCGGCGGACCAGCCTCCGCGGGCCACGAGGGCCAGCGAGGCCAGGTCCCACAGATCGAATTTGCCTTCCAGTCCGGCCCGCGCCTGCACGTAGTCGAGTGAATCGGCACCACTGCCTGCCTCGAAGTCCAGTGTAAGCTGGCCGCGGTTCGTGGGTCGCGTCCAGTCGCCCAGGTAAATGATCGCTTCGCCGTCAGCGCGCCAGAAGGTACCTTCGTTCGCCGGCGGGTTGAGCTGGAAGACGGAGTCCTGCCAGATC
>JABAOC010011372.1_pt3 | contig 32256 bp, 33 predicted proteins | sample 7062161 | NCBI WGS metagenome assembly JABAOC01 (sample SAMN14538625, study PRJNA623070) | marine sediment metagenome | biome: marine biome [ENVO:00000428]; feature: marine pelagic biome [ENVO:01000023]; material: deep marine sediment [ENVO:00002113] | place: India: Gulf of Khambhat ... | reverse complement strand
AATTACTATTAATCCGATTAAAGGGTATAACATCCCTGATTCTACAATACAACTAAGAAAGCATTCAACACCATTCATCATTAGCTTCCCCTTTTTCGATTTTTCCCAATGGTGTTAATTGTGGATGAACCGAAAGTATCAACAAGACAGTCAATTACCTTTTCACAAATTTTTGCACCTACTTTTTGCCTATTACCCGTTGGATGATAAATATATCTCATTCTAGGTCCAGTTTCATCTATTGTACGTTTAACAAATCCGGATTTTACTAATCTATCTAGTGTTCCGGCTACACATGCTAAGGACAAATCATTACATTGTTGTTGAATCTCGGGTGATGTCATCTTCTTTTTTTCCCAAAGTAATTCTAGAATTCGCGCTTCGTTTGGACTAAAAAATTTTGTTAATCCTTCTTTATAAAGACTTATTCGTTCTATCTTAACCATTATTTTACATATAGTGTAAACAAAGTATATAAATCTTATTGTATAACCATAGCTTTTATTTTACACCTACCGTAAAGTATTTATACAAAAGGAGACATATATATTTTACATCAATTGTAAAGAAAATGGGGAATTTGATCTGAAATAAATATTATTTTTATTTCTATAATCCTTTTCTCCTTTCCTCCTCACAGGATCAAAATTCCCCAATTTCTCCCTCAATGCCTGTTTAATTTTCTAATTTAATTATTTGTGAGGAAGTTATAAAAAATGATGTTCTCCTAATGTTCTACTCATATCATGCATAAAAATTTATTCTGTTTTTAATTTTCACATAATCTTATTAGAAATTTAGCATTTGAGTTAAACCATATTCCTACTATCAAAATTTTATGATATCAATGCAGCTTATCATTGGTTTACATTTATCGTAAACTATTTAAACCGGGAAATAATATTGTTTACAATAGGTGTAAACAATGTTCCTACGCTTATTGAGGAAATCACTATCAAAAAGAAAATCACGAATAGCTATAGCGGTTATATCAGTAATTATGGGAGCGGCGATAGCAACGGCATTACTTAGTGTTTCTTTAGATGTAAGTGAAAAAGTTGGTTATGAATTTAGAAAATATGGTGCAAATCTTTTAGTTGTTCCACATTCAGACACTATCGAAGTCGGTTTTCCAGGTGTTGATTTTGGATCTGTGACTGAACAGAGATATATCAATGAAAGTGATCTCTGGAAAATTAAAACAATTTATTGGAGAAAAAACGTATTAGGTTTTACACCAATTTTATATCAAGTAGTCAGTGCTGGTGATGGTCAAGATAAACAAAATGTAGTTCTTGCTGGAACGTATTTTAACAAAGATGTTGAGATCATTGACCCATATTCTTCAGATGACCCCTCCATTTTTAACACTGGAATTCAAAGAATCAGTCCTTGGTGGAAAGTTACAGGAGAGTGGATTGAAGATCAAAATGATACAACGAGTTGTATGGTAGGAATTAATGTAGCGGAAAAATTGAAACTTGAGATCGGTGATATCCTAACTATTAGCTATTATGAGAACTATGAAGAATTAACAAATAAAACATCTTACAATCTCACAGTAAAAGGAATTGTAGAAACAGATGGAAACGAGGATAACCAGATTTTTGTAAACCTAAAAGTTGCTCAAGAACTAACAGGTCGAACAGGGAAGTTACATATGATTCAAGTATCTGCGTTATGTAATGCATGTCCTGTGGATACATTTGCAGAAGAAATTGAAGAAAAAATAACCTATGCTGAAGCAAGGACCGTCAAACAACTTGTAAGTGCAGAAATGAACATTCTCGGTAAAATAGAAAACATGATGTTTCTCGTTACTATTGTCGCTTTGCTTGCTTCCGCTCTTGGAGTTATGACAACAATGACTACATCAGTTATTGAACGACAAAAAGAAATTGGTTTGATGAAGAGTGTAGGTGCTGAAAATAATAAAATCGTTTCGTTATTTTTATCAGAAGCATCAATAATAGGAATTATTGGAGGTTTCTTAGGTTATTTTATCGGTATCGTTCTTTCTCAATTTATTGGATTAAGCGTTTTTAATACAGCAATTTCACCAAGATTTGAGGTAATTCCAATAGCACTTGGAATATCCATCGGAGTTTCTCTTCTTGCAAGCATTCTCCCAGTGAGAAGAGCTGTTAAGGTTGAACCTGCAATTGTTCTAAGAGGTGAATAATCCTATGACTAAGGAAATAATTAGATTAAAAGAAATCACCAAAGTGTACGATAAAGATACCTACGCACTTGATACCCTTACTGTTTCTTTGAACAAAGGTGCTTGGACTTCAATAATGGGCCCTTCTGGCTCAGGAAAAACAACATTGTTAAATATTATTGGTTGCTTGGATTCTCCATCTAATGGATCCTTGTTTATAAATGGATCCGAAATCACGTCCCTGAATCAGAGACAGCTTACACAATTCAGAAGAGAGAATATCGGATTGATTTTCCAACAGTATCACTTGGTTCCTTATTTAACAGCTGTTGAGAATGTAATGATAGCACAATATTTTCACAGTCTTATAGAAGAAAGAGACGCAGTGGATGCATTAAAAAGGGTAGGATTAGGACATAGATTAGATCATATCCCTGCCCATTTATCTGGTGGTGAGCAACAGCGGGTGTGCATTGCAAGAGCGTTAATTAACGATCCTGAGATTTTATTGGCTGATGAACCTACAGGGAATCTTGATCAGAAAAATGGTGAGGTTGTTCTCAAACTCATTAATGAATTACACGCTGAGGGTCATACAATTATTTTGGTAACACATAATCCAGATATAGGAGAATTAGGCGATAGAATTATCAAACTTGTTGATGGAAAAATAAATTCAGATACTCTTGTCGATGGAGATAAATATAAAATTTTGAGAAAGGTGTAGAAATATGGAAATAAAAAAAATGAAAGTATGCCCTGTTTGTGGTTGTTCTCTAAAACCGGAGAACTATGAAAAACATTTACGTAGGGTTCATAAAAAGAAAATAGTAGATAAGAATAATGAAGAAGGAGAATATTATACATCTAGTAATAAGGTAAGAGGAGAATCAAAAAGAGCGAAACACAGGAAGATGGAACTTCAGCGGAGGAAAAGAAAAGCCAAATCAATATTGATTGTTTCAGTGATGCTTATAGTAGTATTGAGTATGATTATTTATATTGCAATGTCTATGAATGGAAATGAGAATATTCAAAAATCCGGGCCCAATGAAATAAATCAAAATTCTGAACCCGAACAAGAATCTCCAGATCAAAGCAAATCAGAGTATAGGATCTCATTATCAGAAATAGGTAATAGTCCAGAATTCTACTCTTATGATGTAAAAGGAGTGCAGGTTCGCTTTTTTGCAGTTAAGGATTCAGAAGGCGAGGTTCATGTTGCTTTTGATGCATGTGATATCTGTTATTACGAAAAAAAAGGATACAGAAAGAGTGGTAATAATATGCAATGTATTAATTGTGGTAACCAATATCTTATCGTAAGTTTGGGTACTGAAAATGTTGCTGGAGGCTGTTGGCCTAGCTATTTACCAATGAAGATTGAAGGAGAGGACGTCGTTATACAATACTCTGATTTAGAAGAGAAGAGATATATGTTTTAGATAATTTAATTAATGAATAGGGGAAATATGTCTAAAAGTAGCAAAATACAAATTGACGAAGATGAAAAAAAGTTATTAAAAATCTTGGAGAAAAACGCTGGAAAAAGTATAGAAAAAATTGCTAAGAAATGTGGTTTTTCTAGGCAAAAGGTGTGGAGAATTAAAAAAAGACTGGAAAAAAACAATACAATATGGGGATACAATGCAGTAGTTGATGATGAAAAACTAAATCTAAAACGTTATCTTTTATTAATAAAAAGAACGAATAAACCTGTGTCAGCAAAGGATTTGGATATTGGTGTAAATAGAGAACTTAAACATAATCTTGAGAAACTTGGAATTAATATCGAAGCAATTTTTTTATTCACGGCTCTTTTGATTGGTTTTTCAGTATTACCGCCAAAGATATCAGTCAGATAAAGAGATTTACCGAAGGTTTTGTCGGAATGTTTAACGGTTATATATCTGATATTCAAATACAAGAAGTAATTTTTCCAGTAGAAAAAAATAATTTTACCAATCCAAATCTTGATCATATTAAGGAATTTTTCGTATAAAAATAAATTTATGGAAATATCCATTTAATCCCCTTTTCAAAATCTGAATTATTTTTTAAGAGGAATCGTAATTATATCTCTTATGTCCATTGATGCATTATTATTGTTGTTATATGCAATTACTTTTAATTCATGTACATCATAATCTTCACAGGTAAGACACCATTGAAATGGTGATGATGTAATATTCTGAACTAACTTTTTATCAATGTAGAATTCTACGTTTCTTGTATTATTAGAAGCATCTAGCTTAATGCTTGTCCCTTTAATGATGATTGCTTCTCCTCTTTTTATAAAGAATTTTCTTAAGATCGATTTTTCCCATGTGTAGTCATTAAAATACATACGGTTCCCACGAGGCTGTTCTATGTGAATCTTTGGTACATCAGGTTGAAAATTCCCATACACACCATCCACGTATAGTATTCCTGTACCTCCATAGAATCCATAGAAAAAGGGACGATACGATTTATGAGCATTATAAGATACTCTAATCCAACCATCCTCTCCCCAGCTTGGTCCCCAACTGTTTTTAATTAACCAGCATTGCTGATCATCGTCATATCCAACGATAGTTATTACATGACCACCTTGAATTTTTCCCCAGAGATTCCTATATATACCACCTCTATACCACATAAAATCTGTTCGTACTATTGCACAAATCACAAGCGGACCATATTCAATTAATCCATGTTTTATAGCATCAACATCTACATCAATCCATCCCCAGTTTTCAATTTTAACAGTTCTATTTTCCCAACCTGGAAGCGTTTCATTACAGGGAGTATCCCATGTCCTGTGAGGATCAGGAAAACAACCTTCATCTGGTACTCCATAATCCTGTAAATATTGAGTGCAATTTAGTAATCTAACTCCCCATTTACATGTCCCTCCAGAACATAAAAAAAGATGCATCTCAGAAAGATCGCATCCAAAAGGATATCCTACCTTATATTGGACTATTGTTTCGAGGGAAGCAACTATAGCATATGCTTCACAACTTGGACAAGGTGCTTGATTTTTTATAGGTGTTGTAAAATCAACACCATCAATATCACGCCAACTAAAAGATTTGGGTAAACTTTTAACAGATTCTGTATCATCAGATTGAACTATCTGAGGACTAGCTAAAGAGAAAGAATTAATTATGATTATAAATCCGACAAATATGGTTAACGAAGTTAAAACGAATTTTTTTACCATTTATTGCAGCACCTTTTAGTTATTTATATAAGTATTATTAGATATATATTTATAAATTCTTCTCATAAAACTTAAAACAAAGCTAAAAAAGAGGTTTATTGAATGTTACTTTTTTAAAGGACTTGATTATTTATTCTGAAGAATTAGAGGACGGAAAAGTATGTTTCAGGAAATTACATATTACCTTATTCTTGGTATCCCCTTTATTGTATATTTAGGGCTTATAACCATTTTAATGTTTATTTTTACAGCGTCTCTTGCAGTATTAAAAAGAAAAGGATATATCAAATTTTCAATAAATTGGCATTATCGCTTAGCTTATATTTCAATTATTTTAGCAATAATCCATGGTTTTTTAGGTATTGTAGCATATTTTTAAAGAATGTAATATTTATATAATCTTAGGTGATTATTAATTTCAAATTTTGGGGGATAAATAGAAATGCTACCAATTATCTTAAAAATTAGAAGGCTAACAATTACAATTTTAATTCTATCGTTAATAGTATCTATATTCACATCAAATGTATACGCACATTCACCTTCTAGTATGAATCTAACCTATGATGTTGAAACTCAAGATTTAGAGGTTGAGATAACACATCAGGTTTCCGATCCAAATTCTCATTATATTTTTAATATTGTAATTAAAAAAAATGAAATATCCTATAATTCCTATAATTACACTAACCAACCAAGTACAAGTAAATTCGCCTATAATTACGATGTTGATGCACAAGAAGATGATATAATTGAGGTTACTGCTTATTGTAACCAAGGTGGTCAAATATCAAAACAACTAACAGTTACAACGGGCGAGACCGAATCTGGTGATTCATCAACACCTGGATTTGAACTATCTCTAATGATAATTGGAATGATCTTATTTTTTACATGGAAACGAAGAGAAAAAAATTAGATTTTATCATCTAACATAACAACATTTAAAATTCAATTTTTACAGGATGAAGAATGGTATTAAATATTAGATGAAATATATATTATATAACAGAGAAATAAAATGAAGAAAATATTGCTCTTTGGAACTGCTGCAATTATTCTACTATTAGTTTTGCCTATTTATGCGCTAGAGTTTAATAATGTACCACCACCAGATGAACCAGGGCCTTTTCATATCGGGAAATATAAGGTATCTTACCACGTAAAATCCTATGGCCGTTTTTTTGCAACCATTCGTTATCCAGCAAAACGTAACGGATGGTTCGCGCCAAAAGATACATCAGAAGCACCCTATCCTGGGATAATTGTCGCAAATGGTTTTGGTGGATCGGAATGGAATATAAAATGGATTCCAAAACATCTTACCTCTCATGGTTATATTACGATATGTTTTACCCCGCCTCATAAGCTCTTACCAAGTACAACACAATGGGCATATGGTTTTCATGGAGGTATTGAAAAGTTGAAAGCACATAACAACATACGTTTTTCACCTATATACGATATTTTAGATATTGATACTTTTGGAGCTATTGGCCTTTCAATGGGTGGTGGTGGATGTATAGAAGCAACAGGTGCAAATAATTCAGAAATTGATGCTGCTGTTCCCCTTGCACCTGCTCCCAGTAATTCAGCCAAGAAAGCAGCAAAAAATATTGCAGTTCCAACTCAACTTCAAGTTGGAAATAGTGATGGTATGGTTCTTCCTGAATATGTTTTACCTTTTTACACTGACCTTATCTCAAATACCTCAGTAAAAGAGTATTTAGCTATTACTGGGGGAAATCATATCGGATATATCGATGAGCTCTTTGCTCGGTTAGCCGAATTGATAGGTATAGATAATACACGAGGTATTGAATTTAAAGAACAGAGGCGAATTTCTAGTAAATATTTCACCGCATGGTTTCAGTATCATTTGAAAGGTGTTGACGAATATTTCACCTATATATTTGGTCAAGAAGCACAAAATGATTTAGATGCAGGTATCCTTACCGATTTAAGATATAACATACCTTAAGTAAATTTTGTATTTATCAATTGATAATCAATTTTGCAGTTATTGTAGATAAAATTATTAGATTGCATGATTTCAAATATTTCTAGTAATCTTATTTCAGGTGAGCTTAATCCTTTTGCCTTTTGAAATAAAAGATACTCTATCATTGAAAAAACAAATCCGTCAATGATATTTGAAAATGCCTTGTTGATAAACATAATGATTCCAATATTGTCAGATTTTCGATATGCCATTTTTGTTGATACACCATACAATCCACCAGTATGCCCGATTTTTAAACCCTTTGATGTTTCCCAAATTTGGAAACCTAGACCATATTGGAAATCATAGGTATCACTTTCATATTGAATAGTATGCATGTCTTCTACACTTTGGGAGGTAAGAATCTGAGTACCGTTGTACACTCCACTATTCATGTGAGCAAGTAAAAAGCGTGAAAGATCTTTAACAGAGGTTCTCAACCCACCAGCTGGATAGTCAAGTGTTTGGTAGTGTATAAATGGATAATATTCTTTTGCATACCTATACGGTACAGCAACTCTGGAAATATTCAGATTTGGTAACAGGAAGCTTGTATCATCCATATCCAATGGTTCAAATATATTTGTCCTGCAATATTCCTCTAAAGTTTGACCAGTAAATGTTTCAACAAGATGTCCAAGCACTGAAAATCCTACATTAGCATAGAACATTTTATCACCGGGATGAAAATCTGTCCAATACTGAGGTTTATAATGAATGCCACCTGGCACTAAGAGCTCTTTGAGATAAGGATAAGGATAACCACCAATTTTAATATCTCCAGGCACTGCTCTCGTAAATGATGTTGGGAGATCAGTAGCGAGGCTTGATTGATGAGCAAGAAGCATCCTAAAAGTTATATTAGCAAGAGGATAATTGGGATTTCTTATTGTGAAATTTAAATAATCATTTACATCATCATCCAAATCAAAATATCCCTGCTCATAAAGTTGCATAATGGCTGTAGCTGTAAATGTTTTTGAAATTGATGCAACGAGGTAGATTGTATCATCATTTGCTTCCTTATTATTCTCTCTATCAAAAAGCCCATAGCCTTTTGACCAAAGAAGTTCATTGGTTTTAACAATTGCAACTGAAATAGCTGACACATGTGCTAGTGATATCAGCGATTCAATGAGATTATCAAATGCAGTATTTTCTCCTAGAGAATTATCTAAAAGAAAAGGTTTTAGTGTTGATGCACAGTTTGATGGAGCACTTACACTTAATAGTATGAACATAACACCTAATACTATACTTTTTGTTATGAATGCTTTATTCATGGATTTTTCCCCTTAAACTAATATAAAACGGTGGTATATAATATTATCTTGGTATCCAACTTACTTTTTATAAAAAATATTTTAACATGGATAAAATCATGACAATTATAAATCCAATTAGCATATATATTATAATAGGTCGTGTAATATTTCTCCCTGTTGATCCATCATAGGTTTTACCACATTTTTTACATCTAACTTGATGAACTAAAGCAGGACATATTATTCCTCCCCACCATGAATATTCAACTTTATGGATTTCAGAACTTCCACATCGTGGACATACTTCATATTTATAATGTAATGGAACTTCAATTCTTTTTAAAAGTATTTTTAATGAAACAAGCAGAACACTACTTAGTAGTATAATTATTGATAGGATTAGTATAAACAGAGTTGTAATTGTCTCCTTTTGGATTCTTGTATCTGGATGTTGTTCTAGAACCATAAAATTAAAAAAATATACAAATATCAAAATACCAATAATCGATACAATAATAAGTAAATATAAACCTGATTTGTTATACGGGATTTTTACTGTTTCTCCTTTTATTTTGGAAGTTCTTTTTTGTAAATCATGAAGATATTTTTGTTGAGTTAAAATTTCTTTTTTCAAAGCATAACTACTACTGATAACAATGATCATTAGAATAAAAATAACACTAAAAACAATGAGCTGAAAAAGAGCAAAATTTTCATTGGGATATTTCTGCTGAATAAAGGAGACGCCTATATAAAAACCTACAAATATAACAATACCTACGATAGCATGGTAAATTAAAAGAATCTTAGCATCTCGCTCAATATACATTTACACTTATGTAATCATTATTTGTTATTAAAATATCTGTCAATACTAGAGTGTTAATTATGATATATTAATCCATATTATTAGTATAAATTATAATATTGTACAACTTTTTTAGAAAAACTTTTATATTCACATTCGTACTATAAAAACGGGGAATAGTGAATATGAAGAAAGTAATAGTCATATTTTGTATGAATATTTTAATAATCTCAATTTTTTTAGGTAATATTGTAACTGGTAATAATTCGATTGAGTTTTTCTCTTCTCAAATAGGTAATGAAAATGTAATTATTGTCCCGATATCAAGTCCATCAATCAATATAAAATCTAATGATATTAATGAAATTCACCAGATATTCAATACAGTTAGTTCAGATGATTTTAAACTTCATAATAAATATGAAAATTCTAAGGTTAAAAGCCTTCATCAATCGCGTGAGACCTACGACTTTGTCATTATTACAACTGAAGAACTTTCTGATGCAATCACTTCTTCTGATTTTATTGATTGGAAGACCAGAATAGGTTACAGCGTGAAAATCGTATTAAAAACTGATACTGAAATCACAAGTCAATCTGGAAAGGATTTATCGGAGAGAATAAGAAATTTCTTACGTGAGTATAATAGTATTTGGGGAATTCAATATGTGTTAATTGTGGGTGATTATCAGACGATTCCCATGAGATATTGTTATCCTGATCCAACAAATCATTATAATGGCTCTGGAAGTCCTGGAACTGGTGGTGAAATCCCAACTGATTATTATTACGCAGATTTAACAGCTTCTGATGCAGATTCTTGGGATAGCGATGGTGATGGATATTATGGAGAGTACGGACATGACAATCCTGATTTTGAAGCAGAGGTTTACGTGGGTAGACTTCCAACGAGTATTTCATCACGAATCACGTACGCACTGGATAAAACAGTCATATTTGAAAAAAACACGGGTATTTGGAAAGATACAGTTTTACATGCTGGAGCTTTCTACTATTTTACTAATGAAGATAACAGTGGAAATCCTGCGATGGATGCAGCACGGGCCTTAAATATAATTGAACAGGATCTTATGGGAGGATTGACAATAACTCATTTCAGTGAACAAGAAGGTTTAGAAAAATCAGCATATAACTGGTCAGCATTAAACCAAAATGCTTTTATCGGTGCGTGGCGCGATGGTACTTTTGGGATTGTAAATTGGGGATCTCATGCATATATGAATAGAGCTGCACGAAAGGTATGGGATTGGGATGATGGCGATGGTGTTCCTGAATCGCATGAGATTATATGGCCAGATTTTATTACTGATCATTCAAATCTAGATGATGATTATCCTTCTATTGTTTTTGCTGTGGGATGTCTAATAGGCACTCCAGAAAAAAATGCATATGGTAATCTTGGTATTGATTTAGTGACAAAACCTGATTATGGTTCAGCGGTAACAATTATTAGCTCCACACGAACTCCGTATGGTGCGTTAAATTGGATGCCAGAATCAGGAGGAGCTGAATCAATTTCTTATGAGTTCAATCGTTTTATGATAAATGATTCTAAACCAGTAGGTGAGGCTTTATACAATTCGAAATATTATTGTACGGAAAATTATGGTTGGAATCTCTGGTATGAATACAATAATCTGTATATCTTCAACCTCTATGGTGATCCTTCACTAGTTCGTGAAGGAATATATGTTTCACCTCATCCAGATTTAGAATGCGAAGGGTCATTAAGTTGGTCGAAAGTTTCTCCTAGAGCTACAATTACAGGAAGTTTCACTGTTAAAAATATAGGAGATTCTAAATCACTTCTCAATTGGACGATTGAATCATATCCATCATGGGGATTATGGACTCTTACACCATTGAATGGACAAAATTTAACCCCAGAAGATGGGCCAGTAACAGTTCATGTTGAAGTTACTGCACCGGAGGATAAGAACTCAAAGTTTGAAGGAGAAATAAAAGTAGTAAATTCCAATGATAGTACCGATTTTGATATTATACGCGTGTATCTTAAAACACCTAAAAATAAAGCATTTAACATTAATCCATTCATAAGATGTCTAGAGAGATATCAACATTTATTTCCAATTTTAAGATATTTGCTTAGATTATAAAACTATAATCTTATTTTTTAATAACCTAAAATTACCACTATATATTATATTTTTTATCAGAAGAATCTGTTACAAAGTTTAAAATAGTTCAACATACAAATATAATTATTGAGAGTGGGGGATTCTTATCTAAAATAAAAACAAAAAAGAAGAGCTCACCTAAATTAGGTGTTAGTTCCTCTAATCCTCACTCTCATTTTTTATCTTTTTAGTTGATACAAAACTACCTTTTAAATTTACTATTAGGGATAATCGATTCTGTTTTGAAATATTCATACTATTTCCACATTCATCTTTAATGATTATCTCAGAATCGTAAAATTCAAGGTGTATTGGAAATCCATCTATCTCCCAACTTTTCACATCCCTTACAGTTTTATTTGTCATGTATATATCTATTTATATTTTTAGTAAAATAGCTAATGATATTATTTGTATCAAAATATCAGAATTTTGATTCATTATGAACCAATATTATTTTAAATGATTAACTATTGTGAAGTAGAAGATTTGGAGGAAGAAATATGGGCACTCATACCAGTTGGATTGAACATAATGGAAAAGAAATTCTCTATGTTGATTATTCTGGGCTTTACGATGAAGAACTTACAAATGCAACTCTTGAAGTAAATGATTTTCTTAAACAATTAGGAAAATATGAAATCATTATTTTAGTAGATGTTAGAAACAGTATTGCTAATGAAAAGTGGACTGTTGATGCATTGAAAAAAAATGCAGCAATAGCCAAACAATTCACGAAAAAAACAGCCGTTATTGGAGTTACTAAAACACAGGAAGTGATACTAACCGTTGTGAATATGTTTTCTGGATTGGGAGTAAAACCATTTAATAATATCGAAGAAGCAAAAGATTGGCTTATTGAATAACTATCTCTTGATGATTATTAAAATTTTAACGTAGTAATATTTATTTTTAAATACAATATCGATGATTTTAAATATTATTCTCAATATCATATTATGTAAGGGGATATTATTCAATGAAAAACAAAAGTAAAAATAAATTTATCACGGTGTTAACACTTTTTATTGTACTGTTATTACTAACACCAGTTTTAATAGATGCCAGATATGTAAATACTATAACAAAACAAGAGGATTTTACAGTAAAACATATCTTGACCTTTTCTGAAGATGAATTCTATTTTGACGAATCTATGGGGTACGACATAATAAGATATAATGATAATGGGCAACTTTGTGAAATTGGAAAACCGATGGTACCTATAAAGAATGTAATGATTGCATTACCGCTAGGAATGAAAGCAACAAACATAAAAATTATCAATTTAAAAGAAAAAACAATTCCAGGTAAATATACAATATATCCCGCTCAATCACCTCAAACATTAGATACTTCTATTCAAAAACAACAATCTTTTTCAATAGATACAAACGTCTATCGATCAAGTAAAATATTTCCCTCTAAATGGGTAGAATTGACAAGGCAAACAGATCTCGCAGGACAAGCAATTGCATCAATTACAATCTTTCCAATCCATTACAATCCAAGTTTAAAAACTATAAAACTTCTTACCTCAATCGAATTTGAAATCGAAGGTTATAGTGGATATGTTTGTAATGATTATTTACCAAGCGTTATCTCAAAAAATGCTAGAGAAATGTATCAGAATATGGCTGAAGAGATGGTATTAAATCCCGAGGATGTAGAATTACATACTAACTACAATCATCAGAAGGTTGGTGTTGATCCTGGTGACTTCGATTATGTCATCATAACCAATAAAAGCTGGGTGAATGACTTTCAGCAACTGGCTCATTGGAAAACAAAAAAAGGTATCCCTGCAACTATTGTATCGACAGATTGGATTTATAATAATGGTAACTATAGCGGTTCTGATAAAGAAAAAATAAGAGAATTTATTGAAGATGCTCATACCACCTGGGGATCAATCTTTTTCTTACTTGGAGGAGATACCGATACTATACCCTACCACATCGCGAATTATAAAAATGATAACATTCCGACCGATACGTATTATTCTGATTATGATGATGATTGGACTTGTGAGGTCCATGTTGGCCGTGCATCAGTTAATTCAAATGGCACAAGTGCAGGTGGAATTTCTAACTTTATAAATAAAACTTTGACCTATGAGAAAAATCCATCAGTAAGTAACTATGCAAAAAATATCTCTTTATTTGGATTTGATTTGGATTCTGTAACAGATGGAGAAGATTGTAAAATAGATATCGACGATCTTTACATTCCTTCAAATTGGTCAGTTACTAAAGTTTATGACAGTCACACTGGAAACCATGAAGATGCTGTTGACACAGCTGTTAATGATGGACAGAACCTGATTAATCATATTGATCATAGCAATCAAGATTATATGGGAACCGGATATACAAACCACAGATGGGGATTGAATAATTCAGAAGTAGATGCATTTTCTAATGGAAACAAACAAAGTATTTGGTATTCGATAGGATGTTGGGCCTGTGCTTACGATTATGATAACTGCATAGCAGAACACTTTGTTAAAGATACAGATGGAGGCGGTGTAGCATTTGTTGGCAATTCACGATATGGCTGGTACTACATAGGTTATGATGATTTTGCTTCATTACGATACGATCGTTATTTCTTTAGATCGCTTTTTGATCAGAACCATTACAAACTTGGTATTCTTTTTTCAGATCATAAAATGGATGCGTATAACAGCATGACTCAGGATGAACTGAATAAATATATCTTCACTGAAATCAATCTTCTTGGAGATCCTGAGATGCCCATTTTGAAAGAAAATCCTTCAAGCTTTGACGTTACTCATCCTGATAATATTACAATCAACACATCATCTATAACTGTACATGTCGAAACTACAGGTGGAGATAATATTAACAATTCATATGTTTGTCTTTGGAAAGGAGACGAAGCATATCTAACTGGTTATACAGATAGCTCGGGGAATGTTACATTTTATCCTTCTCTAAATACAACTGGTACAATGTATGTTACAACAACCAAACAAAATTACCTTCCTTATGAAGGTGAAATAGAGGTATTACTTGATAATTATCCACCCAATGCACCAAGTAATCCAAGCCCAGCTAATGGTTCGACTGGAGTTTCTATAAACACTAATCTATCATGGACTGGTGGAGATCCAGATGGTGACCCTGTGACCTATGATGTTTACTTCGGTGATAACAGTCCACCACCAAAGATTGTGGCTAATCAGACTAGTACTAACTATGATCCTGGAACAATGAATTATAACACAACTTACTTCTGGAAAATAATTACTTGGGATAACCACAGTGCGTTCAACGAAAGTCCAATCTGGTATTTTATTACTGAAAAAGAAACAAATCAACCTCCGTATACACCTAGTAATCCAATACCATGGAACGAATCAACTGAAATACCAATAAACATCAATCTATCATGGACTGGTGGGGATCCAGATGGTGATCCTGTAACCTATGATATCTACTTTGGTGATAGCAGTCCACCACCAAAGATTGTGACTAATCAATCTAATACACTTTATGATATTCCATATAACTTGAATTGGAGTACTGTCTACTTTTGGAAAATTGTTGCATGGGATACTCAAGGGGCCTCTGCAGAGGGCCCTATGTGGATGTTTACGACAGAAGATAATGGCAATCAGCCACCACTTAACCCTACTATATCTGGCCCTTCATCGGGTAAAACTGGTACCTCTTACAAATATATCTTTGTCTCATTTGATATAGATCAAGACGATGTCTATTTCTACATCAACTGGGGAGATGGTCAAAAAGAGGAATGGGACGGTCCATATTCATCTGAAGAAGAAGCAATTATTAATCATACATGGACTTCTTCAGGTACCTTTACCATTCGTGCAAAAGCAAAAGATACATATGGGGAAGAAAGTAACTGGAGCACTTTTGAAGTGACTATGCCGAAAAACAAACCATTCAATTTCAACTTAAGATTGCTAAATTGGATAATCGAGCGCTTTCCAAATTCATTTCCGATAATAAGGTATGTATTAAAGATAAATTAGATTAGATATTTGTTATTTATAATTTCAATAATTATAACCTTAAACAAATATTCTTTTGGTTGTTTTTATCGTAATTACCTAAAGTAATACAAAATTACAAGAACATCCAAAATAAGAAATAACAAAAGGGGGAAAGGGAGGAGGAAAGAAAATGAAAAGATCCCCTAAAATAATTACCCCAATTGTTAGTTATAATATAGGATTAGGGATATATAAATTTTATCATTAACACAACACTTGTAACGAATTCTATATATATACTTAATTATTTTTTAGGGATTATTGTTACAAAAGTATCATTACTGTATAAAATTTTGATAAAATTTAAAAACAATAATATAATATACAAGATGAAAAGAGTTGAATTATTATGCCAAAAAGCAGCAAAAAACAAATCGACGAAGATGAAAAAAAGTTATTAAAAACCCTTCAGAAAAACGCTGGCGATAGTATTGAGCAAATTGCAAAAAGATGTGGTTTTTCAAGACAAAAGGTGTGGAGAATTAAAAAAAGGCTGGAAAACAACAAAACAATTTGGGGTCATAATGCAATTATTGACTATGAAAAGGTAGGTTTAAAAAAATATCTTATTCTTTTAAAAAGAACTAATCTACCAATTGCTCCAGAAAAACTACAAATGACAATCAAAGGCGATGCAGAGAAAGAATTAAGTAAAATGGGAATCGAGATTGATTTTAACTTTCTTTTACACGGTGAATATGATTTAGCAATGTGTATTACAGCGCTTGGTGTCCGGGAAATAATGATGTTTACTAATTTTCTTACTAAACTTTTTGGAAAGTATATTTCGGAAAGTAAAATATTAGATGTTATTTTTCCTCTTCAATATGGTGGAATTAAAAATCCAAATATAAAACAGCTTAAAGAATTCTTCTTATAAGAATTATTTTTTTAATACAATTATCATACCAACTGTTTTTATATTGTTGTTCATTTTGCATTTTCCGTATTAAATAATTCAAATTTTACAATTTTTTATAGAAGGTATTATTTAAATATAATACTTTATATAAGAATATATGAAGCGGGGAAATTATGAAAATAAAAAATCTTCTCAAAAAAGGTTTGACAATTACTTTTTTCTTTCAATTGATTAGTATTAGTTTTATCACAACCACTGGAAATATCACGCTTGAGACATCTCCGTCTATAGATAATGAAACATCACTGAAAGAGTTTATTATCCCTAAACAGGTAATAAGTATATCACCACCTGTCATTAATCTTCCTTTTGATAAAGAGGTTTTTAGAGCTGGAGATATTATTGAGATAAACGGAACCGCATCAGATCCAGATTTTCAAAATTATGAAATGAAGTGGGGAGTAGGGGAAAACCCAACTGAGTGGTTTACGGATGGTATAACTCTAATCAACAATGGTACAATTGAAATCATAAATGGAACATTGGGTTATTGGAATACAAGTACCATAACAGAAGCTGATTATTATTCAATAAATTTAACAATTAATTATGGTAGTAGTAGTCAAAAATTTGTATGTGTGGTTATTTATCTTGATCCAACCCTACATATTAACTTTCCTTTTGGTTGGCCATATGAGATCCAAGGAACGCCAATAACGATTTGGAGTCCGATAGCCCTTTCTGATATCAATAAAGATGGATATCAAGAGATTGGTTTCGGAACAATATCTACAGAAGCTCCCGGAGATAACAATTATGATTATATAATAGATCATTTGGGTAATATATTGCATGGATGGCCTAAACAGATGTATGGTATTCAAGGTGCATCGTTAACATTTTCAGATATTGATGGTTCATCAGGAAATGAAGAAGTGATTGGAGGTATGTGGGGAGATAAAGTTTACGTGTGGTATGATAATGGAACTGTTATGGATGGTTGGCCTCAAAACATATATGTTTCTCGATCATCAGCAACTGTAATCGATATCGATTTAGATGATGATTTGGAAATAATTCTACCTACAACTGATGGCGGTGGATTGGTGTATGCATGGCATCATGATGGAACATTGGTGGATGGTTGGCCAGTTTATATAGGGAGTCCAGTGAGAAGGGGAGCATCGAGTGGAGATATTGATCAAGATGGATTTCCAGAAATTATGTTTGGTGGTCAAGACGGATATCTATATGCATTAAATCATGATGGAACTTCTGTTGATGGTTGGCCGCAACTCGCTCATGATTGGATTAAGTGTTCTCCAGTCATAGCAGATATTGATTGCGATGGTGATTTAGAGATAATAGTCAGTTCTGGTTTTAGTCAGGACAGAATGATTTTTGCATGGCATCAAGATGGAACATTAGTAGATGGTTGGCCTCAGCAAAATGGATTGCCATTTGTTCAGCCTTCAGTAGGGGATATTGATAATGATGGAGATTTAGAAATCTTAGCCGGTGGCTCAATCTCAGGAAAACCATTTGCTAGATTCTATGTCTGGCATCATGATGGAACACAGGCAGATGGTTGGCCGAAAATATTTCCCTGGGATGAGACCCAAAAAGTTAATTATATATATGCTCAACCTGTCATTGGTGATATAGATGGAGATGGTGATACAGAAATAGTTGTTGGTTCTTATTATGATAAATTATACGCCTGGCATCATAACGGAACGAATGTAACAGGTTGGCCAAAAATAGTAGGTGGTTCAATAGATTCAACTGCTGCGATTGGGGATATTGATGATGATAGCAAGGTAGAGATTGTTGTTGCTGGTGGTGATGGAAAAGTGTATGTTTGGGATATGGATGGAGAGTATAATTCCTCAAATATGGAGTGGTCGATGTTTCAACATGATTCACAACATACAGGATGCTACAATTCAAGAATTGGAGGAAATCAACCACCAATTGCACCAACTATTGATGGTCAAATAATAGGAAAAACTGGTAAGGAATATGAATATACGATAATTGGTACAGATTCTGAGGACGACGAGTTATATGTCATAATTAATTGGGGAGATAATACAAGTAGTGAATTGTTGGGACCTTTCTCAGGAAATTATACTATTAAAAAGAAGCATGCGTGGGATAAGAAAGGAAATTATATTATTAAAGCAAGAGCAAAAGATCAACTTGGTTGGGGTCCATGGGGAACATTGGAAGTAACTATACCGAAAAACAAATCATTCATTGTAATCCAATTATTTCAAAATTTCTTGGAAAATCATCCACAGATGTTTCCGATATTAAGACAACTATTTTGTTCGTAAATTTATAAAAAAAATTATAATAATATGAAATTAATAAAACATTACTACCTAAATCAAGATTAAGGATGAAAAATTGAAAAAACTTAGTGATGAAGAAATTGAACAATATTATAAGGTATATGTTTATCAAGAATTACCCTATCCCCTAGGTACAAAAAACGAAAATAAATTTCAAAATAAACAAGCCCTACCTTCTAGCTGAATAAAATTTACTACAATACTAAATGGTATGCATTACCAGATTCTTATAATATGAATTTACCGATGGGGAGGCTTATTTTACCGAATTATTGATCACGTTATAAGTAATTTGCATATTTATTATATATACTATATAAAAAATATATAGAAAAAGTGGAAATAGGATTAATTTATTGGTGCGTAGATTTCAGTAAGCGCCTCTTCAATACCAACTTCTCTTGGATCATTTAAATATACTTCACGTACTGGTCCAGTAATTGTTTTTCCATTCTGCTCAATCCAAGTATATAATTTTTCATATGTTGGAGCACACGCTTCATAGGGACCTTTGTGAATGATTTTTGCCATAGTCCCACCTGGTAGGTAGGTCATAACATTTAATGTCTTGCGATTCTTCAATTTCATATTGGATTGGGAAAGCAATTTCAATATCTGCAGTCCCCTCCTTATCTGCTTTCATTACATCTTCAACAGTTCTTTCATGGCAGATAAATATGGGGGGGCCAGAAAACTGTGCTCCATGAGATGCAGCATATTCATATACTTTCGGGAGCAATTGAGCAATGAGTTCATATTTTCCTTTCTTTCGCATTCCTACAACCTTTTGGGTTTCCACTTCTACAACTATTATTTCATCCATAATATCAATCCTTTCAAACCTGGGAGATAGATATTCTTACATAAAGTTTAGGTATGGAGTGTACTGAAACTATTTTATCTACCTCCAATTTAATTTTTTAATTAATTTATGGTCTTCTTGGACAAGGTGGTAATGTGATTTGATCTTTGAATGCAGGATTTTTCACTTCAACGCATTCTGTTGGGTCGCAACATGTGTGACAAACTCGTTTAAATGATTTATACTCGATAAATTTAATATCAGGTGAATAAAATTCTTTTTTTACAGGTTCCTTTTTTAATAGATCTGTACTTAAATATTTTTTATTATCATCTGGAAATATGGTTACAATAACTGCACCTTTATTCATTTTATTTTGAATTTTTATCGCACCAATAAAATTGGCACCAGATGATATTCCGACACCAAGCCCAAGATCTGTTGCAAGTTTTTGTGCCATGATTATTGCATCACCATCATCAACACTTATGATTTCATCAAGTCCTTCTAGTTTAAGAATTGGTGGTATGAATTCATCGGATATACCTTGAATTCTATGTTTTCCAACTTTATGTCCTGTTGAAAGTGTTGGAGAATTTGCAGGTTCAAGTGGATGTAATTTAATTTTTGGATTTTTTTCCTTTAGAAACCGTCCCGCACCCATGATTGTCCCTCCAGTTCCCACTCCAGCAATAAATGCATCAGGAATCATAGATCTATAATAAAGCTGCCACCATATTTCTGGACCAGTGGTTAAATAATGCGCTTCAATGTTATCTATATTTGAGAATTGTCGTGGAAGAAAAGTATTCATTTTTGATTCCGCGAATTTTTCTGCTTTTTTTATACTACCAATAAATCCCCTCTCCTCTTTACTTACCAGTACTATTTTTGCTCCTAACCCTTTTATTAGATTTATTCTTTCGCTGCTCATCCAATCAGGCATAAAAATAATGACAGGATGACCTAGCGCTCTGCCTATCGCTGAAAATGAAATTCCTGTGTTTCCGCTTGTTGCTTCAATTATACTATAACCTGGCTTTAGCACTCTTCTATTATAACCTTGTTCAATTATATGAAAAGCCATTCTATCTTTGATACTACCAGTCATATTCAGATGTTCAGCTTTTGCATAAATAATTCTCTTTTCATTCTTGTAAGTGAATTTTATTTCAAGAAGTGGTGTATTTCCGATAAGGCTTTTCAAACCGTGAATTTTATTTGAAGTCGTCAAAATAGCTGCTCCCCTGATGTTTTTTATAAATACTTCAATTAAATTTATATTTTTCTTTTTTCAGTATCATAACATTTTGGTTCTATTAAATCGAATTACTTAATTATAACAAGCTTTTAAAATATTCTTTGTTTATCTTATCGAGGTTTTAATTATGTCTAGCATTTTTCCAAATCCGATAATAAATCTTCCAGAGGCTGATATTCCTTTGAAAGGTGCGAAAGCTTATCTTCTTCAAGGAGAAAACGCCCAAATCATTTTCATGGAATTTGAAAAAGATGCAGAAATTCCTGAACACATTCATGAAAGTCAATGGGAAATCGTGCTTGATGGAAAAGTAGATTATTATGAAAATAACGTTAAGCATACATACAAAAAAGGTGATAGATTTTATATTTCAAAAGGTACCAAACATTCTGCTAAAGTTTATGCTGGGTATGCATCGATTGCATTTTTTAATCAAAAAGATCGATACAGGAGGAAATAATTATAGAGTATAGGGATTAATCACCTTGGGGTCTAAAGAACCAGTCAAATGATAGGCGCTTCTTTTTTCGTTTTAATTTTTTCTCATCCTCAAAAGCACTTTTCATTTCATCTTTATATCTTTGATCTCTACTTGTTTTATGCTTTTTAATATTATTAATCTTTGACTTAGGTTGTCTCTAATTTCTATAAATCATAATTGATTATATTAACGACTTCTTATTTTTAAAGTTTTCATTTTTACACTTTGGTAAATTAACACGTTACTTTTTTATAGGATAGAAAAAAAGTTTATTTGTTTAAGGTATGGTGAGAGAGGAAAATGACGCATATATGCCCATCTTGCGGATGTGAAAATGAAGCAGATAATTTTTGGTGTAAGAACTGTAACACAAAGCTTTGTATAGATATAACTCCTAAACAGGTATCTCAGGAAGATACAGAAGAGCAGGAAAATATATCATTAAATCAACCTACACATAAACAAGATATAATGCTAAAAATCAGCAAAGAAGAACTTGAAGCTTTAAAAACTTCACATTACAGGTCAAGTAGATACTTTAAAATATTTGGGGGAGCAACTATCGTTGCAATAATTCTGATGGCAGCTGTCATACTACCAGGTTTTTTATTTTTGGATGGAGTATCTGCAGCAGAAATAAAATCATGGGCATTAAATACCTATCCACAGGTTTCATCATATTCATTCTCTATTAATATGAAAATGACAACTTCAACATCAGGAATAAGTGGGGGATCTTATAAAACTACAATGACTGGATCAGGAGCAGTTGATAATGTTAATCAAAAACTTATGATGGTAACAACCACAAAGATACCTGAACAAGGTACCGCGACTATGTCTTTTTATATTCTGAACAATATCTTATATATGTTTAATAGTGTAAGTGGTACTGATTGTTGGATGAAGCTAAATCTATCTGAGTTTGAAAATATGTTTTCATGGAATTCCTATGACCAAATGCAAATGCAGGTAGATTTACTTAATTTTGCTAAGGTTGAGCGGTTACCTGATGAAAACGTAAATGGAAAGGATTGTTATGTTTTGAAAATAATTCCAGATCTTGATAAATATCTTGGAACAATGATGGCGCAACAAGGAGTGAGTATGGGACTTTCAGAAACAACGTTTTTATCTGATATGATGGATGATTTTACCATTAAAATCTATACAGAAAAAAGTACTGATTATATCATTAAATCATATCAAGATGTATCCATGGATATGAGTTTTAGTGGTATGTCGATGTCAATGGATATGGAAAACAGTGCCGTTTTTTCTGATTATAACCAACCAGTCAATATTGTTTTACCAGAAGATGCATTGAATGCTGTTGATTATTACTATTAAAGGAAAAAAGAAGCAATATTTAATATAACATTTTTCGGATAACATCAACTTATGGATTGGAACATCTTTTTTGATATTCATAAGGATCTTCCTCGGGAAGGATCAGGTCGAGAAGAATATACACTAAAAGCGTTTGAATTGATACCACCTATAAAAAATCCACGAATTCTCGATATTGGATGCGGACCAGGTTTACCAACAATTCAACTTGCTAAACTAACGGATGGTGAAGTCATTGGTATAGATATTCATCAACCGTATCTGGAAAGACTTGAAAAATTAGCTAAAAAAGAAAATTTGCAAAATAGAATCAAAGCAATAAATAAATCAATGGATAACATGGATTTCCCAGAGGAATATTTCGATATCATATGGGCAGAAGGATCAATTTTTATCATAGGATTTGAGAAGGGTCTCATGGATTGGAAGAAATTTGTAAAGCCACATGGTTTTCTTGCTGCTCATGAAATGACATGGCTTAGAGATAATCCTCCCCAAGAAATTAAAGATTATTGGGAACAAGTATACCCAGCGATTTCTACAATAGAAAACAATCTTAAAATAATAAATAAATGTGGGTATAAACTTCTTGGACATTTTCCACTTCCTGATGATGCATGGTGGGAATTTTATTATAATCCATTGGAAAAACGTTTAAAATTACTTGAAACAAAATACAAAGACAATCCCAAAGCATTAGCAATGATAAAAGAACAACATAAAGAAATCGATTATTATCGAAAATACAACAAATGGTATGGATCTGTATTTTATGTAATGCAAAAACCTAGATTGCTACCCTGAAGCTTTCTCCAAAATTATTACATTATATATTCGAAGGTAAGGAACAATAAAACTGATATGATTCTCGGTAATTGTAAGATTTAAATCTTCCTTTTGTGAAAAATGTGGTGATATCACGTATGCTTTATCAACATCAAATGGTGGTTTTTTTATTTGAATATCAATTGAAAATTTAGGCCATACAAAATCAATAATACCCAAACGATCATAATTCACAAGATGAAGGATTAGTCGATCATCCTGATAGTATGGATAGGCAATTACTCTCCGCTTTGCATTCTGAACATAAATACCTTCATCACAATAAGAATTAACTATACTAACTAAATCTCCTCGATATTTATTATTATAGGTTTGAAAATACAAGGATCCTTTGTCTTCCAAGAAAAAATAAAACGATCCATTACCATATGGTACTTCACCTTCAACTGGTGTAAAACCGATTTCCTCAGGATCAAATACAACAGCAATACCACCCTCTGCTACATATTCTTTGATTAATGTTTCTTGTTTAGTTGTAATATCAACAACGGATGGAATTACTAAAACTGAATATGATAGATCAGAACTATTTAAAGTTTCATTGATATACTGTCCATCACCATCAAAGATAACATCAAACGGTATCTGTGATTCGGCTAGTGCTTGCGCACAACCAAGATATGAATTTGATTTATTATGCATACCCTCCCCATAAAGATAGAGTATAGCAATTTCAGTTGGAATGTGAGAAGGAAGATCATATACGTCCTTATTATTTAATACAAATTCATAGATAGCTCTGCATCCTTTCCAATTCCATCCTCTGTTTAATAGACGGAAATAATAATTTACAAAACAACCCTTATTTGCATATGCTTCGGCGCAGAGAATTGCCAAATAATTGGAATAACCTCTAATGGGAAACAACGGTTTATTGATTGCTTCAAATGCTGAGGTGTCAACAAGTATTATCGCTGGAGCATTTGTTGATGCATAAGCCAACTTTTCCCATGCCAACCATTTATTTCTATAAAACCTAGGGAGAGGTTGATCAAAAAAGGCAGTATATGCATTTTCAAAGGTGAATACATCAACAAGATCTGCAAAATAAAGTCCCTTTGGCCAAAAACCACCCACACGATTAGTTCCTAATGTATATGAATTTGCACCAATGATTATATCCTTATCAATCTCGGAAGCGTATGTACGAAGCTCTTCGATTAATCGTTTCTTTGCATGAAAATTACTTTCATCAAGATAGGTTATATAATCATTAATCAGTGAATCTGCTGAAATTCGTTCGAAGTAAGCAAGTTTCATTGTTTCTGCAATCCGGGTGCGAAGATCATATGTATCGATATCTTCGATACCAAATAAATTCAAAAGTTCAGCAGATGAATAGGTATCTTTAAGATATAAGCGAAATCCTTCAATTGTGTAATTGCTATATCCTGGAGCAGGAACTCCAATAAATTGAGACGCATATTGAAACATAGGCACAAGACTATTTCCTTGAATTTCATCAAGAACAATCATATCAGCGTCTGCATCGATTGCTTTTTTTCCATGTTCAATGCACCAATCTATAAAATCAGGATTATTTGCATTCATCCAATAGGATTCTGATTCTAGATCCCAAAAGCAAAGTTGCCCATCCATACTTCGACATGCATAATCTTCCATTTGTTCACCTTGAAATGAAACATGTCCTTGTGTTGTTAAAATTGTACCAGGTACAATCATCCCTTGGTCATGCTGAGTCGATACAAATTCCTCATCTGTTTTATAAACTCTCCCTGAAAAAAACGATTCCAATAATCGCCCGAAAGCAAAAGGTGATGAAAGATTCTCACCAATAAATCCATTCCATAAACCATTGACTGTTATATGAAACCTGTCAATATCGTTAGGGGGAAAAGCTACCATATCATAGACTTGAACCTGTTTAAACCACTCTTGATCAAGGGTATTTGCATTCATGATGTCTTGTGAGGGATAAGTTTCACCAATGATGGTACTATTAGAGATAATTCCAATAAGAAAAATCAATGTAATCAAACTAATGATATGGATTTTATGAAGTTTTATCATATACCATGAATTAAATCTATGATTTATAAAAATGTTTGTAATTCTTGATTATCTTAAATGAGATCAATTTTTACAAATAATCCATTTTAAATCATCATTACCTAAAAATTTTTTAAAATATTATCCTTTAATTCAATTGCAAAATTGATATGTTCTTCTTGGATTTTACTTCTTTCTAGTAAAGCGAGCGCATAAGCAATCCGTAAAATTGAAAATTCAAGACTACGATAAGACACTCCTTCAATATTTGCATCAGTGTTTAAAATATAATCCATAATTGCTTTTTTAATTGCTGGTTCATCGGTTGGATCGATTTGCGTTTTTGTTTTACGTGTCCAGTCTAAATAAGCTTTTACGACAAGAGAATAATCCTTCGAATTTTTTCCCATAAAACTATCAATTATATCAGAGACATATTGCGCCCGAGCAATTCTGGAAATCCGGGCAACTTTAAAGGGAAAATCAAAACGATCGATAAGAGGTTTTTGAATCTTATTTAAATTATTACATGTTGCAATAACTCGAACCTCTGCTTTAAATGTCTGTCGATTTTTTCCTTTTGTTATTACATATTCTCCTTCCTCCATCGCTTGTAAAAGTCCATTTTGATCCTCAACAGACATTTTATCTAGTTCATCAACCAATAAAACCGAACCATGAGAGCGTGCAAGTAGACCTGGATGTATTTTTTTACCACGGGCGTCGCCAACAAGACCAGTTTTTGAAGTAAGCTCCGAATTAACAAGAACTCCATTCATCTTTTGTTGCCACCAATTAAGAAATTCAGATTTCCCTGTACCTGGACCACCACAAAGTAAGATATGAAGTCTCATTCTAAGATTTGGACGATCTGTTGTAACACCCATGAGAAGGGAACATTTCCTGATAATGTCCCACTGTGTTCCAACTAAATAAGGACAAATGTGTTTCGAAAAAAATTCCAGTGGATTTTCTTTGGAAACAATTTGAAAATAATCTTCAATACTCATAGATAATCTACAAATGTGAATTTGATTTTGGTATATTACTATTATTCACAAATAACGCATTAAATGTAAATGGTATAAAAGGTTATGATGAAGATTTCCTATCTTATAAACTGCAGATAAATTCAACCACTGTCATAAGTAAGGGTTCTAATCGGGGAAATCTCTCCATAATATTGAATAAAAACTGGACCATTCCCTCTAAAAATCCTGATTTTACAATATAAACACTTAAAGGATATGTCCAATCACATTCAAAGTTCATTCTGTTTTTAGCCTTAACACGGACTTCATAGATTCCAGATGATTTCCAAGCATGGATTGCATTACACCGTTCTCCTAAATTATAAGGTCCAAGCCATCCAGTAGATGTTCCATCGCCCCAATCCCATAGGTAATACTCAGGAGGATACGGATCATACATGGTAGATACCTCATAATTCTGATCGATTGTTGCTGTACCTATGTATGGTCCTATTGGTTCAACTATATGGGGCCATTCCTTTTTACATTCAAGCCAAGTCGCGATTCTTGTAATTTTTATTTTGTATCCTGGATCTGTATCATCACGCCAATTATATCCCCATCTAAAAATATCTGACTCACCACCACCAATTGTTGTTTCAAGTAATCGGTTGCTTTTCCTTAAAAAATATTTTGAATCATTTTCAGCTAAATCACACCAGTTTGAATCTACTGGAAGCCATCCATAGGGGTGTAGATAAATCTGTGTCAACCGATGGAAAGTTGTATCATTATCTGGTGTTTGGTAATCACTCGCACAAACTGTTCCACCAACATATCGCGCTGGAATCCCTGCACACCTGCACATAGCAATATAGACAAAGGAATACTCAGAACATGAACCATCGCCCCGTTGTAAAACTGTTGGAGCATCATCCCAATCCCCATCATCAAAATAATCAAGATTATCAATAACATAGTTATGGATCATCCATGCCTTCCAATATTGATGATTCTGACCACCAATGGCATTAGCCACTGCATCCACGATAATTGGATTCGTAATATCATACATCTCATCATCATTCAAATACCCAGAATCAATAATCGAATCTGGTATATAATCAGTGATATTTTCCCAATTCACATTATAAGTGATGTTGTACAACCGAACTTTAACAGTATAGTTTGTCTCCACAATAGTATTTGGAAATACAATCGGCCGTATCCATTTAGTATAATTCTGTCCCCAATTATCAGAACCAGTTGTATAACCTTCTGGAGCATATGATATATCTAGGATTTGTTGCCGTGGAGGTAATCCAGGTGGAATCGCACAATATGTTGTCAACTTAAACGTTTGACTCACATTATTTTCAGCAATATCTCGGAATAATATAGTTGCCAGTATCGGTTCTGTAAAAGTAATATTTCCCAAAGGTTTAGATTGACCAATCTTTTCAAATGGACGATATTGAAATTCGTTTTTCAATTCAAGTTGATTATTATTTAATATTAATCCAGCTAATCCAATATTCGATAAAAGTATTATAGATATTGCTATACTCATTACAAATGGCACGATTTTCTTATTCATAATTTTCCTCCCTTTCTATGGAAAAATAATAACAAAAGAATAATATTTAAAATTGTTGGTAATTGTAAAAAAACCATTAATCCCTTGTTTTTCGAAAATTCACTAGAAAGATCAGTATAAATTTTAGTATTATACTTTATATTTATCCAAACCCCTAATTTTTTATATATTTGTGAGATTTAAATCAATTAAATAATAAATGGAAAGGTGATGTATGAAGAAAAAAATTGGTCCAAAAACTTATTTCTATCCAATGACAACAACCGTTGTGGGGACTATGGTAAAAGGAAAAGCAAATTTCTGTACTATTGCTTTTATTGGAATTGTTAATTATGAACCTGCAATGATTGCTCTTGGTATTAATAGTATGCACTACACATTTGATGGATTAAAAGAAAATAAAACATTTGGTGTAAACATCCCAAATGAAGATCAAGTAATAATTACTGATTATATTGGATTAACAAGTGGTAAAAAAATTGACAAAGAAGAATTGTTTGATGTATTTTATGGAGAGTTGAAGACAGCCCCTTTGATCAATGAATTTCCGATATCATTAGAGTGCAAGGTGAGAGATATTCTTGATTATGGAGGAATCGATAAAATCGTTATTGGAGAAATAATTCAAGTCTATGTGAGCGAAGAAATCTTAGGTGAAAAAAATATTCCTGATATTTCTAAGATAAAACCGATTCTTTTTTCAATGCATGAGAATAAATACTACAATATTGGTGAACAAATTGGAAAAGCATGGAGCATAGGAAAAAAATTCAAAAAATAACATAAGAGAACATAAATAATTAAAATATCAAATCGTTTTAATTTTAAGATTCTCATGCAAAAAGCAACATTTGGTGCAGGTTGTTTTTGGGGCGTAGAAGCAGCTTTCCAACAGGTAAATGGTATACTTTCAACCAAAGTAGGATACATGGGAGGTCATTTAAAAAATCCAACCTACGAAGATGTTTGTACAGATAAAACAGGGCATGTAGAAGTTGTCCATATAACATTTGATCCAATGATAATCTCGTACAAACAATTGCTGGATTTATTTTGGGATATTCATGATCCAACACAACTCAACAGACAAGGTCCAGATAGGGGTACACAATACAGATCTGTAATTTTTTATCACGATCAACAGCAAAAAAAATTTGCAGAAAAATCAAAAATGAGGCAACAAACATCAGGAAAATATAAGAAGGAAATTGTAACAGAAATTATACCTGCACAGGAATTTTATCCTGCAGAGGAATACCATCAAAAATATTTTGAAAAACAGGGACGATTCTCCTGTAATTATTAATATTTATTTCTTTTTTTGAAACTGTAAACTGGTTGAATTTATACAATATCTTTTACCCGTTGGTTTTGGCCCATCATCGAAAACAAACCCTAGATGACCACCACAGTTACTATATATAACTTCGATTCTATGAACCCCTAGACTATGATCAGATTTCAATTCAACACTAGCTTTGGAAATTACATCCCAAAAACTTGGCCAACCACTACCAGAATCAAATTTTACTTCTGAAGAAAATAACTCATTTTTACAACCAGCACAAACATAAATCCCTTTGTCCTTGTTATAGATGTATTTTCCACTAAATGGAGGCTCAGTTCCCTTTTCTCTTAGAATGTAAAACTCCTGAGGATTAAGAATGTTTTTCCACTCTTCTTTTGTTTTGACAATTCTCTTTTTCATATTATTAATTTTCAAAGAAACTTTTATTTAAATCTGCGTTATTTGAATATCCTCTTCTCTCCCAATATCCTTTATAATTTGGATTATTTGAAAGTTCAATTTCTGTAATCCATTTAATCCATTTATATCCCCATTTACTCTCTGCTACTAACTGAAATGGCCATCCTCTTTCAGGAGGAAGTGTGACGTTATTCATATTAAATGCAAGTAAAATTTTGTTATCTATTATATAATCAAGAGGAAGCGAAGTAGTATATCCGTCATATGCATGGAAAATTATCGTATTAGCATCGTTTAAAGGATCCGATTCTGCGATTAAATCCTCTACAAGAACCCCTTCCCAAAGAATTTTAACACTCCAACCTTCAACACAGTGTAATGTTATTACTTTTTTATAGTTTTGAAAGCTATTGATGGTTTCATTATAAGTATAATTACTAGTATCGTTTACAAGACCTGTAATTTTGAGTATGTAAGTATTTCTATCAATATATTGAGGTCCTTTAATGGAATTTTCTCTGAAATCATAAATGGATGACAATTTTTCCCCTTGGTAGTCCCGTACTTCAACATCATCCAAGATAAAATCTTCTTCAATGCAACCACTGAGTGATAATATTAAAAATATAAATCCTGCTAGTAATGAAATATGTTTTTTAGTAATAACCAAATTTAAACCCTTCATAATACTATATTAATTAACAATTGTTAATATAGTTTCCGGAAAATTCCTATAAAATTTAACAATTGTACATTATTTTATTTAACTTTGTCTTTTAGAAATCTCATTATTAGGTATTAAATAATTATAGATAATTATAATCTATGGATACCCACCAATTCTGAGACTTGGATCACCGATTAATATCCAATCAAGTACAGTTTTACAATGAAATTGGTTGCTTGATACTGGAAAGATATTGACATAATCACTAATTACATTGGCATGGAGTTTCCCTATAATATTCACATCCTCGCTTCCATAATATCGTAGCGTTTCAACTGCGAGTCTACCACCCCAACTTTCCGCATCATCTGGTATTCCATTTGAATTTTGATCTCCAGAGGTTCCATAACATATATTGGAATTCGTTAATACCGCTATTGCACCACCGTTGTTTTTATTAACTAATCTCCAAGCTATACATTCAAAGATACAGTCTTGTTTGTAATAGTTTGGTTCACCTTTTAGATACTTAAATATATTTAAAATTGACACATCAATTTTTGCATGTATACATTCCCCTAAAATGCACACTGGATACATGTTGTTATTTTTGTATCCACGAACATATTTATTTTGCATAACTATTATTTCATCACCTTCTGGTAAATTCGTTCGTAATCTATCTTGGCCACCTTTACCTCTTGTAAATAAAAATCCACATCCATCATTTATTGCATTAGTTACATCATCCGGTCCTGTAAGATTTCCGGTTGAAGTGTACAGTCTAATTTTTGTGAAGTTTTTCATATATTTTGCAGCAAATTCACATGTTTCTTCTCCTTCGTAACCTGGGAAATCCGGAAATGTATCCCCTCCGATTAGAACTAGATTCTTAAACCAATTTTGTCCGAAAGCGGTATTTTCATACTCAATTATTTTATCCACTACTATCTTTGCTTCAAAAAAATTACGACATGGCAACCTTCCAAGGTATACATCAGGTTGGAGATTTAGTTGGTCTTTCCCCCATTCTGCAAAAATATTATCTCCATTACTGTCCCAATCTTCAAATTCATCCCCATTTTTGTAGATATCAGCATAATATAAATCACTGAAAAATGTTGTATACCTTTTTGTACCATCATCCAATAAAACGTATCTTATCGGAATAAACCAATTTAGGGTTTGACCTTTCATACCACCAAAGAGCAAAACATACGATATTCCCCAATCCTCTATCGCATCTTTTATAAATAATTTAATTTCCTCAGCTTTATCCCGACCATTATACTCATTGTATAGACTTTGAGTTGACTTGAAAACCGATTGAATATTATGTGAATTTTTATGGTCTACTAGTTTTTGTACAGGTTTTGAAAATGTTTTTGGAGCAATAATTACCATATCATATTCATCAAAAGATGAAGATTTAACAAGTAATTTTGATTCTATAAATTCAGCAGCTCCGATTCCACTTATGATTAAAATAGTAATAATCATTATTAGAAAGATTTTCTTCATATTTTTCCTCCTCTTATTATTCAATTATATTTGATGAAATAGTAAATAAAGGTTATTATTAAAATATTGGATAAAACAACAAAAATTACAAAATAATCGCTATAATGTACAATATCCCGATTTTTTATTATTATAAACAGGAGTTTTTATATATGTACTTTATATACTTCCAAAA
>JABAOC010003826.1_pt1 | contig 32290 bp, 24 predicted proteins | sample 7062161 | NCBI WGS metagenome assembly JABAOC01 (sample SAMN14538625, study PRJNA623070) | marine sediment metagenome | biome: marine biome [ENVO:00000428]; feature: marine pelagic biome [ENVO:01000023]; material: deep marine sediment [ENVO:00002113] | place: India: Gulf of Khambhat ... | reverse complement strand
TTTCGTGGTGAGGGAATATCAAGTCCTGACCGCCGCCGTGAATGTCGAAGGGAACTCCCAGTCGCCCCATGCTCATTGCGCTACACTCGATATGCCATCCCGGCCTGCCCTTTCCCCAGGGGCTTTCCCAGTATGGCTCGCCGGGCTTGGCGCTCTTCCATAAAGCAAAGTCGAGAGGGTCCCTCTTTCGTTTATCCACTTCTACCCTGGCTCCCGCCTGCATCTCCTCGCGTGAGCGATGGGAAAGTTTACCATAACCGTCAAACTTCGCTATTTCGAAGTAGACATCTCCGTCTACGACGTAGGCATAGCCTCGTTTGATTAACTTCTCAATAAGTTTAATCATCTCCGGGATATGCTCTGTCGTCCTGGGGTAGGAATCGGCTTTTTTTATGTTCAATCTTTCCATTACTGCAAAATATTCCCTGATGTACTTTTCCGCTACCTCCTCGACCTTGCTTCCTAACTGTTTGGCTCTGTTTATGATCTTGTCGTCAACGTCCGTAAAATTTTGCACGTATGTTACTTTATAACCCTTATATTCCAGATATTTTCTGATTACGTCAAAAACTACGTAACAGCGGGCGTGGCCGAGATGGCAATGGTCGTAGGGCGTGGTTCCGCAAACGTAAATCTTTACCTTACCCGGGGACTGCGGTTTGAATTCTTCTTTCTTCCGGGTTAGAGTATTATGAACAAATAGAGACATAATCTTCCTTTATCGCTCTCTGAGTGAAACTATGGTATAAGCGGCTATACCTTCGCCCTGGCCAATCAATCCCAGCCCTTCATTGGTTGTAGCTTTGATATTTATTACTTCTTGACTACTATTTAGAACTCCGCTAACATTCTTTTTCATCTCTTCAATGTAGGGCGAAAGGCGGGGTTTTTGAGCTATAATTACGGAATCGAGATTATTTACCTGAAAATTTGCTCCAGTCATAATTTCAGAAACTTTTCCCAAGAGAACCAGAGATGAGATATCTTTATACTTTGCGTCGGTATCGGGAAAATGGAGGCCTATATCGCCCTTTCCTACCGCGCCGAGAATTGCGTCGCAGATGGAATGGGTTAGAACGTCTGCGTCGGAGTGGCCGGAGAGCCCTTTCTCAAAGGGTATTTCTACGCCGCCCAAGACCAATTTTCTCCCTGCGACCAGCCGATGTATATCGTAGCCAATGCCGATTTTCATGATGATACCCCTCACCCTAACCCTCTCCCCGAAGGGGAGAGGGAATTAGCAAGACCCATACACCAAAGCAGAGATTCGCTCTGCAACTACATCCCACAATCGCTATTGTAGCAGCAAAGCGCAAGCTTTGCATTCCCATTGGCAGAGATTCGCTCTGCAGCTACAATTTTTTTGATAACATACCTTTGGCGAGGATTAAATCTTCTTTGGTGGTAATTTTTATGTTGCGGTAGTCACCGGAAATTATTCTTACCGGCTTATTTATTCTTTCCACTAACTGAGCGTCGTCGGTGCCATAAAATCTATCTTTCCGGGCTTTGGCATAAGCTTTCTTAATCAAACTGAGCCGGAATGTTTGTGGAGTCTGGACTCTCCAGAGATATTCGCGAGAAAGCGTTTTCTCTATAACCCCGTTACTCCTTGCCATCTTGATAGTATCACTCGCGGGAACGGCGGCAACGCAGGCTCCGAATCTCCTCGCTTTGGCAATCGAGTCTACTATCATCCTCCTGGTTACGAACGGCCTCACTCCGTCGTGAATAATTACTATCTCATAATCCCCGGACACGAGAGCAAGTCCGCAAGCCACCGAGTCCTGCCGCCGCGCTCCCCCACCGGTTAACTCTATCTCTTTCTTATATCCGTACTTTTCTATAATTTCTTTCTGACAATACTTCTTCCACCCTTCAGGAATAACCAGAATTATTCTGTCAACTTTATTTATTGAGTCAAATACCTCCAGGGTATATGCCAGAATTGGTTTGGAGTCGATAGAGAGGAACTGCTTCTTTGTTGAACGTCCCATCCTTTTGCCACTGCCAGCAGCAACGATAATTGCTACTACTTTCAAAGATTACTTCTCCTCTCAGAAATGGTATGTTCAATCTTCCACAAGGCGGGCAAATATCATCCGTCCGGCGGCAGTTTGCAAAATGCTATTGACCATTACGTCGACTTTTCTGCCAATATATCTCCTTCCGCCTTCAATTACCACCATCGTTCCGTCGTCAAGATAAGCCACTCCCTGTTTAGGTTCTTTTCCCTCTTTTAAGACGAAGACCTTCATTGCCTCCCCGGGCAGAACGGGCGGTTTAATTGCGTTGGACAATTCGTTGACGTTCAAAACAGCAATCCCCTGCACCGACGCAACTTTGTTCAAGTTGAAATCTGCAGTGAGAATCCTGGCATCCAATTCCTCTGCTAATTTTACTATCTTTGCATCCACTTCTTCAATCTTAGGATAATCTTTCTCAAAGATTTTTACCGAGACCTGTTTGGTCTCCTGAAGTCTCTTTAGTATGTCCAACCCTCTCCTGCCGCGGTTCCTTTTTGAAGAGTCCGGTGAATCGGAAATTTCTTGCAGTTCTCTTAGAATAAAACTGGGAATTACCAGAGTTCCCTCCAAAAATTTGGTCTCGCAGATATCGGTAATCCTGCCGTCAATTAAGGCGCTGCTGTCTACGACCTTCATCACCGCGCCGCCCCTTCGCTTACTGGATAACGTGATGCTCCTATCCAGAAGTTCCAACTCTTCTTTCTTTTTAATAGCCAGAAGCATTCCGATATAAGCGAGCACAATTTTTATTAACAGAGAATACGATTTAAAGAATGTCTCCACCATGGGATTCCCCATCAATGCTACCGAATAGTCAATGAGTTTGGCAGCAATCAATCCCAGGATTATTCCAATACCGCCAGCTACCATCATATCCAGGGCAACTTTTTCAATAAGTATCTCTACAAGGATAACCAGAATCGCAGCGCCGGTTCCGATCAGGATACCCTTGGCCCCCGGAGAAATCTGTAAATAACCAATGATTGGTCCGGCAATAATAACTAATAAACGAACAATCCAGATAAACAATAATTTTCACCTCCTCTTTAGTAGAAAAAAGGGACAGGTACTTTTTTTAAGCCCGTCCGAGATGCAGTTTTTCAATAGCTTCATTGACTGAAGAGACGCCAATTAAGTCTATTTTCCTCTTCTCGGGGAATTCTTTCAGGTTATGACTGGGTAGCACGCAGGTTTTGAAGCCCAACTTTTCCGCTTCACTTACCCTTTTTTCAATAAAAGTTACTCCCCGCACTTCACCCGCCAGCCCAACCTCGCCAATAACCGCCACCTTCTCCCCGATAGGCCTATTTTTCACCCCCGAATAGATAGCCGCTATAACGCCCAGGTCACAGGCGGGCTCGTAAATTTTCACGCCTCCGGCGATATTCAAGAAGATATCGCAACTTTCCAGATGGAGATTAAAATTTTTCTCCAGTACCGCTACCAGGAGAAGTATCCTGTTGTAGTCCAGACCGCTGGCCTGTCGCCTGGGTATGTTAAAATTTGCCCTGGTAACCAGAGCCTGCAGTTCCACCAGAAGCGGCCTGGTTCCTTCCAAAGGCGCCACCACCACTGTCCCCGCGGTGGCAATGCGCCCCTCCAGAAAAATCTGCGAAGGATTGAGCACCTGCTTCAGTCCATCGCTCTTCATCTCAAAGATGCTAATTTCCGAAGTAGTGCCATAGCGATTTTTCTCCACTCTCAAAATCCTGTACAGGTGGTCCCGGGAACCTTCAAAGTAAAGAACCGTATCCACGATATGCTCTAATACTTTGGGGCCGGCAATTGCTCCCTCTTTGGTAATCTGCCCCGAAATAAAGACGGGAATTCTTCGGGACTTGGCTAAATAAAGAAGTTCCTCAGTGCACTGTTTAACCTGCCCCACGCTTCCCGGCGAACCACTAAACTCATCATGGTAAACCGTTTGAATTGAATCGATAATTACGAATTTCGGTTCAATCTTCTTAATCTGATTGATTATCTCTTTGATATTCGTCTCAGCGAAGATTATCAATTCCAGAGAATCTATCTTCAACCTCTCGGCTCGCAGCTTTAGCTGTTCCAGAGATTCCTCTCCGGAAATGTATAAGCATTTCTTTCCCGAAACTGCCACACTTCCCGCCACCTGTAAAAGCAGGGTCGATTTGCCGATACCGGGAGAGCCAGCTAACAGGACGAGTGAGCCGGCTACCACACCTCCCCCTAAAACGTGATCGAACTCTGATATCCCTGTGAGAAACCTCTCCTCGGGCTGAGACTTGATAGCACCGATGGGACTCGGCTTTGCGGTGGAAAGCCTGCGTTCTTCCCGCGGGCTAACATCTATATCTAATCTCTCCTCAATCAAACTGTTCCACTTGCCGCAGGTAGGACACTTGCCCAACCAGCGCGCCGACTGGTACCCGCATTCCTGACAGATGAAGGCCGTCTTTACTTTTGCCAATGGTGCCTCACTTCACGATAAAAAAATGACTCTGACCCCTTTTTTACTTCAAAACAATTCCTACGCTGCTATTGACCGTTCCCTGGTTCAAAATATCCTCGCCATTTACTCCCAGATAGCACCAGTCGTTTATCCTGAACTTCGCCCCGGCGTTGAGCCAGGCTCTTTTTCGGGAAAGGCGAAAAACTTCCGCGTCTATTCCTATTCTGTCTCTGATCGGCCAGAAAACTCCCCCGAAACCGCCGCTGGAGCGAATAACCCCGCCGTACAGGGAGAACATTCCCAAATTTTTTCCCACTTTCACGGTTACGCTATTTACTTTCTGTTCCCCCGCATCAGTGTCGCTATCACTTTCTCCGATATTGTTTACGGAAAAGAGGTAGAACTTATCCTCGCCGGGAATCAAGGATACGCCAAAATCACTTCTCAGCTTCTCGTCATTAACATTGTAATTCAACTGGTATCCCCACGTCACTCTAAAATCGGAAGTTCTCCGCAAAACCTTCCGGGCATGTTCGGAACTCTCCTGTAGACTCTCTACCACTTCTTCAATCCGTTCGCCCATCTTTTCGTCGGTCAACAGCCTTCCCATCGCTCCCTCGCCTTTGTTGACCTTTTCCGCAACTTTGGCGATTTCGTCCAGGCTCCTCTCAAGCTTTTGCAGGGAACGGGCGATACTTTCCTGGTTCAAACTATCGGTTATTTCTCTTATATTGGCTGAGAGTTGGTTAAGGTTTTTGATTGTATCCTCTAACTCTTCCCCCTCCGGGCCCAGAGCTCTGTTCAATTTCCGGCTGACATCTCCGATATTGTCCAGAAACGCTCTGAGAGACTTACCCAATTCCTCTTCTTTGCCAATCCCTCTTATCTCCTCTACCAGATCTGCCACGCCCAGTAAGACTTCTTCCACAGCTTTATCTATACTAACGGGATCAATACCTATGATAGTATCCCCGTCCTGGAGTAGTGGTTCTTTTTCCGAACCGGCAGTAAGTTCCAGATACTTCGTGCCCACAATCCCGAAAGAGACAATCCTTGCCCGCGCATCCTTATGGATTCTAACGTCTTTCCTTATGGAAGCAACTACCTGGGCTTTATTATCGACCAGTTCGATGTCCATAACTTTTCCTACGACCACTCCCGCTCTTCTTACCTGGGCTTTCTTGGGAAGTCCACTTACGTCATTAAAAAGTATTTTTATTTTGTACCGCTTTTCCAAATGGATATCTCCAAGAAGAATAGTCACTATTACCAAAGCGGCAAGACCGCAAAGAACAAAAAGCCCCACCTTTGTTTCCTGACTTAACATTAATCTACTCCTTTAACTTCATCTTTATGGGCCCCTCGCTCGAGCCGGTAATGAATTGTCTCACCACGGGATTCTTCGTCTCCCTGATCTCCTCCGGCGTTCCCATCTCTTCTATGCGACCCTCGTAGAGCATGGCGATTCTATCGGAAACCTTATAAGCCGTGACCATATCGTGAGTCACAACGATGGAAGTTATGTTCATTTTCTCCTGCAAATCCAAAATAAGATCATTAATTACGTCGGCCATAATCGGGTCCAGGCCGGTTGAGGGTTCATCGTAAAGAATATACTTGGGATTCATAGCAATTGCCCGGGCAAGCGCCACTCTCTTTTTCATTCCCCCGGAGAGTTCAGCGGGCATTAACTGTTCAATCCCCTCCAGGCCGACCAGGGAAAGCTTCTCGGAAACCCTCTGTTTTATCTCTCCCTCATGCCAATCCGTGAGCATACGCAAACCAAAAGATATGTTTCCTCCTACCGTCAAGGAATCGAACAGGGCAGCTCCCTGAAAGAGCATACCGAATTTTTTTTGCACCTCGGACAGTTCCTCCATTCCCAGTTTGGTGATTTCCTGACCGTCTACTTCTACCTCGCCCACTTCCGGCTTCAACAGGCCCACTATATGTTTCAAAAGTACGCTCTTCCCACAGCCGCTACCACCGATTATGGTGATTGTTTCTCCCTCTCTTATTTCCAGGTTGACTCCCCTGAGAACCCTGTTCCCCAAAAAACTCTTATGAACGTTTTTAATGTTTATCATATTTAAATTTTCTGCGGGCGACCACGGAGTGTCGCCCCTACAATGCAGAGCTATCGCTCTGCAGCTACATTCAGATTAAAAATGGGTGGCGCCAATTCCAAGGGAAACCAGAAAAGCCGTCAGGAAGTAGTCCGAAACCAAAATCAAAACCATAGAAGTTACTACCGCGGAAGTAGTCGCTCTCCCCACGCCCTGCGCTCCCCCTTCGCAGGTAAACCCTTTATAACAACAGACCATAATCATAATTACGGCAAAAAATACGGATTTTATGAGACCCTGGTACACGTCGTCAATCCTCATAAAATTCAGAATCTCGTCCCGATAAACGGTTGCCGGAATATTGAAGGAATAGACACTGACCAGAAGTCCACCCAAAACGCCAATAATATCCGCTAACAGGGTAAGGACGGGAACCACAATCAGACAGGCCAAAAACCTGGGGACCGCCAGATACTTTACCGGGTTGGTGCCCAGAGTATAAAGTGCGTCGATCTGTTCCGTAACCTTCATTGTTCCCAGTTCCGCCGCTATCGCAGCGCCCACTCTGCCGGCCAGAACCATAGAGCCTGTCACCGGGCCCAATTCTTTAACCATGGAGAATCCCACGGCCATTCCCACGTACACGGGCTCACCAAAAAAATTACTGAAAGCATAGCCGGTCTGCAAAGCCAAAACCATCCCCGTAAATAGCGCCGTAAGTCCGATAACCGGGAAGGACTTCACACCAATCTCCATCATTTGGTTTATGATATCCTTGCTTCTGAGCGGTCGGCGTCCAATCCAGTAGATTGTCTGGCGGAATAATTGTGTTATCCGCCCCAAGCCANNAATTCCGCCATCCGACCCACTCCACCGGTAACATTCAGAATTCTCTCGCCTACGTAGCTGAATAATTTATTCTCCACTTTACCACCCGGACTCAATCAATTTCACTCTTGGTAATGCTTGCCTTGTCTCTCAATTCCCTCAACCATTTCACGTAACGCTCTTCCATTCTCTTCTGGAAAATAAAGTTACCCAAGTACTCCCGAATCTCTTCTAAACTCTTTTTTTCTCCTGCTTTCTTCTCTATGCATTGAATAATATGGTAGCCATACTCCGTCTCCACCACGTCGCTAATTTCTCCTACCTGGAGAGCAAAAGCCGCCTCCTCAAATTTTCTCACCATCTGGCCCCTGATGAAGAACCCCAGATCGCCACCTCTGGGAGCGGTCGGGCCTTCGGAATACTTTTTCGCCAATTCCGCAAAGCTGGCATCTCCCTTCTTAACCTCCTTTAGAATGTCCCTGATTCTCTTCAGCGCTTTCTTCTTATCTGTATTTTCCTCAACCTTAATCAGTATGTGGCGCGCGCGCACCTGTTCCGGTTCCACCATTTCCGACTCGTTCTCTTTATAGAAATCTTCAATTTCACTATCCGTAGGGGAGACAACCTTTGCTTTGACTTCCTGGTCAATCAGCTTTATTACCATTAATTGTTCTTTCACCTGTTCTTTAAATTTTTCCCTCGATAACCCCTGCCGGGCAAGTTCTTTATTATATTCCTCTTCTGTCTCGAACCTTTTCCTGATCTCTGCCATTCCATCCTCAATCTCTTTGCTGTTCACCTTGATTTTATTTCTCTTAGCCTCGTTAATCAAAATCTTCTCATCAATCATCTGCTCGAGAATTTTTTCCTTTAGCTCCTTAATTTTTATCTCCTTATCCGGACCCGTTAGAAACTTTTCGTACTCTTCTATTACAGGCCTGGCTCTCCTTTCGTACGTGCTCATAAGTATGACTTCGCCGTCAACCGTCGCCACGGTCTTGTTAATTACTTTAGCCCGCAGGGAACCGGCGGCAAAAAGACAAAAGATGCCCAATAGAAAAACTGCAATACCGGAGATGATTTCTCTTCTTGCCGATTTGCCTTCAGGGTTTTTCCGATTTTTCTTCTTCATTTTCAGTTTCTCCTTTGCTTTCCGATGGAATTTCCACCGAAACTTTTTCCAAAAGGTCATAATTAACCGAAACCATTAATTCCTTCCTGTACTTCTCCATTAGTCTGTCCAGTTTTTCGTTCTGGATATTCGTCCTTATTTCGTAATCTATCTCTTCCTTGGTCTTTTTTCTCAATTTCTTTCTGCCCGTCAACTTAACCAGATGGTAGCCAAACGGAGTCTCTATGATATCGCTGATATCATTTCTATTTTCCAGACCAAAGGCGACCTGTTCAAACTCAGGAATCATATCTCCGCGAGAAATATAACCTAAGTCGCCGCCCCGGGGAGCCGTAATGGAATCGATTGAATACTTTCGCGCCAATCCTGCAAAATTAGCGCCTTCCCTCAATTCATTCAGAACCTTCTTAGCCTCCGATTTTTTCTTTACCAAAATATGGCTTACTCTCACCTGCTCGGGATCCGTAAATTTCTCCTCGTTTTTCTCGAAATACTCTTTAACTTCCTCGTCGGATACGGCAATGCGGTCTTTCTGCAACTCCTGAACCATCGTCTCCAGGAGGACGCGGTCTTCTACGTTCTTCAATCTCCTCTTGATGTCTTCTCTTCTGTGTAAACCCTCTGCTTTCGCCTTTTGTATAAGCATCGCCTCAGCAATCATACCGTTCAGGAGCTCTACTTTGCCGTTATGCGTAGCCAGGAAACCCTGATAATAAGAAGGAATATCGTCGATTCTTACCCGAAACTCCTCAAGCGTGATCTTACCTCCCTTAATCCGGGCCAGTACATCTCCATCATCTTTAGTTTTGAAGAAAATGAATAGCGCCAATCCGATAACCAGACTACCCAATGCCAGAAACATAATTTTTCTTTTCATCGCATCCCTTTCCGCACGGTTGAAACCGTGCCCGTAAATGTCATTGCGGGGCGGCGTCCGTGGCAGCCTCGTCACAAATTACGAGATTGCTTCGTCGCTTCCGCTCCTCGCAATGACAGCTGCCGGTGCTAAATCATTAATTATACCAGATTATGTCAATCTTTGCAAGAAACCCTTCAACCTCCTTACTTTTAGCCGCTGGCCATCAAGTTTCCCTTTAGAAGAGTAATCCCGCTGACTAATCGAAACCCTGAATTTTTCCGTCTGGTCAAACTTGATTTTCTCTTGCAGGCCTTCGGCCAGCTTTAGGAATTTATCCGCCCGTACCTGAGTTTGCGGCCCGAATTCAACCTGCGTCTCGCCATCTATTTCACTAATCTTCTCAATTCCCAATCTTTTGGCCAGCTGGCGAAGCTCCACCAGTTCAAACAGGGTCAAACAGGGCCGGGGAATATTACCGTAGCGGTCTTCCAGCTCCTCTTTTATTTTTTCCAGATTCTGAGGGTCACCGGCGGAGGCAAATTTACGGTAGATATTGATTCTCTGCGCCGGGTCGACGATATAGTCCATAGGGATGTAAGCGTCCACCTCTAAATCTATCTCTACCGGTATCTCCCGTTCTATCTTGATGCCTTTCTCGCTCTTAACCGCTTCCTCCAGGAGCTTGCAGTAGAAATCGAACCCCACCTCAAGGATATGCCCGTGCTGTTCCGGACCGAGAAGATTACCCGCTCCCCGTAGCTCCAGGTCCCGCAGCGCGATCTTGAATCCGGAACCCAGCTCGGTGCACTGGGCAATAGTCTCCAGCCGCTTTTGCGCAATGTCACTGAGGGGCAACCGGCGGGGGTAGAAGACATAGCAGTAAGCTTTATATTTATCCCTGCCGATCCTCCCTCGCAATTGATAAAGTTGCGCCAGGCCCAACTCCTGTCCGTCGGTAATTATCATAGTATTGACGTTGGGAATATCGAGTCCTGCCTCCACTATGGTAGTGGCCACCAGAACGTCGTAATCCTTATTTATGAATTTAACCATTACCTCTTCCAACTGTGAAGCTGCCATCTTGCCGTGAGCAACTCCCATCCTCACGTCAGGCATCATCTTTCTTAGACGGTTAGCAGCTGTGCCGATTGTTTCTACCCGATTATGTACATAAAATACCTGACCNNTTTTCAGACGACTGGCGACCGTGTCTATTGTTTCCACGCGGTTATGGACATAAAAGACCTGACCTCCCCTTTCGATTTCGTTCCTCACCGCCATCTCCACGATTTCCTCATTATATTCTCCCAGATAAGTTTCCACCGGGATGCGACCTTGCGGAGGAGTATCTATGACTGACATATCCCTGACTCCGCCCAGAGCCATAGAGAGAGTTCTGGGAATAGGGGTAGCAGTCAGGGTCAACACGTCGACCGTCTTTCGCAGTTGCTTCAACTTCTCCTTGTGGCGGACGCCGAACCTCTGCTCTTCGTCAATCACCACCAAACCCAGGTCGAAAAACTGAATATCCTTCTGGAGTAGCCTGTGCGTGCCAATAACGATGTCGACCGAACCCTGCTTCAATTTTTCAATGATTTCTTTCTGCTCCTTTTTGCTTCTGAATCGGGAGAGCATCTCAATCACCACGGGATAATCGGCGAATCTCTCGGAGAAAGTGTGGTAGTGTTGTTCAACTAAAATTGTAGTAGGGGCAAGCACTGCCACTTGCTTGGAGTCAAATACGGCTTTAAGGCTGGCCCGCATAGCTACCTCCGTCTTACCGTAACCAACATCGCCGCAGACAATCCTGTCCATCGGTTTTCGGCTTGTCATATCCTGCTTAACTTCTACGATTGCCCTTTCCTGATCCGGGGTCGTCTCGTAAATGAAAGCATCGGCAAATTCCTCTTCGTAATGGCTGTCGGGAGGAAATGCATATCCCGGCAATTTCTGGCGGGCAGCATATATCTCCAGAAGCTCCCGGGCAATCCTCTGGACAGACTTTTTCACTCTGGCCGTTACCTGACGCCAGGCAGTGCTATCCAGTGAATATAATTTCGGCTTATAACCTTCAGTGCCAATATATTTTTCCACCAGATTAAAATCTTCAATAGGCACGTACAATTTATCACCCTTAGCGTACTCAATCGCAATATAATCGGTGAATCTCTCTTCTACCTCTATCTGCTTAAGCCCCAAATATTTTCCGATGCCGTACCTCTCATGCACAACGTAGTCGCCAATGTTAAGTTCAATCAGGTCGCTGAGTCTTCTCGCGGGATACTTGAGTTTAGGGTAACGGTGCCTTATCTTGTAGCGGCCGAAGATTTCCTTTTCCGAAATCACCACAAGTTTTAAGGCGGGAAAAATAAACCCGGAATTCAAATTCCCTATCCGGAAGCGGGGAAATACCTCCTCTTTTTGCTCTCGCAGGAGCTCTTCCAGCCGCGACTTTTCTCCCTCGTTGTTACAGAAGACGTACGTTTCCCATCCTTGCTTTCGCCAATCTGCCAGTTCCTGGCAGAAGAACGGAATCTTGCCGTGAAACGAAGGCGGAGACTTCGTGGAGAAATTGAGCGCATTCTTCTGAGGCAAGACGGACAAATAGACCTCGGCAAAATGCCGCCTCCCGCGAGACGGCGGATGCTCCACGTTATCCAGAAGCAGCGCTACGTTTTCCGGGAGATAATCAAAAAGCGTATGCCTGCTTTTCTCCTCCCACAACTTTGCCGGAATCACCCTGGTTTCCGCCACAGCGCTTATCGACCTTTGCGTCAGGGGGTCGAACTGGCGCATTTCCTCAATACGGTCCTCGAGGAATATCACCCTGAGAGGGCGGTCCAGATTAGGAGACCATACGTCCAGAATCTCACCGCGCAGGCTAAATTCCCCTGCTCCCTCCACGATGTCAACCCTCTCATAACCGGCAGCAGCCAGTTTTTCGCTTATCTTCCGATATTCGATTTTTCCGCCCCGGGAGAGAGTTAAGGTAAGGAGGGAAAAGCGGGAGGGGGAAATAATTTTTTTCTTTACGCTGTCCACAGTCGTCACCAGAAGCGGATTCTTCTCGCCCGAAAGATGGTAAAGAGAGACAAGCGAATCTTCCGTATTCTCTTGAGAAAAAAGGCTACTCTCTCCCCGAAAAGCTTTAAGGTCTTCTCTTAACCTTTCTAACTCGTCCTCTCTTTCCGTAATCACTAATAGGGGTCGAGAAGTTCTTTCCTTGAGAGCCAAAATAAAAAAAGCTTTGGCACCTCCCCAAAGCCCCGAGACTCTTATCTTTTCCTCTCTGTTAACTATCTTTTCAGAAATTTCTTCCAGGCCGGGATTCTTTTCCCAGAACCGGACTAATTCATCCTTCATAAGTCTATTCCATGAAAAACACAACCATTACGGGCATAAAGCCCTACACTACAAATCGGGTTCGATGAATCGAACCCCTACATTCATTTTCTCAATTTATCTTTTAGTATTTTATTAACCAGTTGGGGATTGGCTTTGCCCCGGGTCTTCCTCATTACCTGCCCCACCAGATGCCCTATAGCTTTTTCTTTACCTTTTCCGTACTCTTTTACAGCGTCGGGATTTTCTTTCAGTACCTCTTCCACTATCTTGCCAATCTCTTTCTCATCGGTAATCTGCACCAGTTTCTTTTCCCGGACAATTGCCTGAGGATTCTTCCCGCTATTAAACATCTCCTCAAATACCGTCTTGGCAATCTTCCCGGAGATTATTCCTTTTTCTATCAATTTCAGAAGTTCTGCCAGCTGCCCGGTAGAGACCGGGGATTCCTCCACTCCCTTATTGACTGCATTCAATCTTCCCAGAAGTTCCACCGTTACCCAGTTAGTAACCACTTTTGGATTATTATACGCTTTAACTACCTGTTCAAAATATTCCGCCAGCGCCTTCTCCGCAGTAAGCACTCCTGCATCGTATTGGGAAAGTTTATAATCTCTCATAAACCGTTCCCGGCGCGTATCGGGAAGTTCGGAAATCGTCTTTTTGATATTTTCCTTCCATTCTTTCTCTACTATCAAAGGTACCAGGTCCGGCTCGGGAAAATAACGATAGTCATGAGCCTCTTCTTTACTCCTCATAGAATGCGTCTTTTCCTTTTTCTCATCCCAGAGTCTTGTCTCCTGGACAATTCTTTCTTTACTTTCCAGTGCCTTAATCTGTCTCTTAACTTCGTATTCCAGGGCTTTCTGGATGGCTCTGAAGGAATTCATATTCTTAACTTCCGCTTTCACCCCCAGTTCTTTCTTGCCCGCCGGGCGAACGGAAACATTCGCATCGCAGCGGAGCGAACCCTTCTCCATGTCGCAATCCGATACTTCCAGATACCTGAGGATATTCTTCAGAGTAGTGAGATAAGTATAAGCTTCTTCGGGACTGGTGATGTCGGGAGAAGAGACTATCTCCAGAAGGGGAACGCCACAGCGATTGAAATCGACGAGACTTCCCTCGATTTCCCGGGAGCCGACATAATGGAGAAGTTTTCCCGCATCCTCCTCCAGATTAATTCTGGCTATACGCACTTTTTTTCTTCCCCCGCCCGTTCCTATTTCCAGATATCCATTCCGAGCTAAAGGCTCTTCGTACTGGGAAATCTGGTAATTCTTGGGCAAATCAGGATAGAAATAGTTTTTGCGGGCAAATATTGAGCGCGAAAGAACCTGGCAGTTTAATGCCAGAGCGCTCTTGATCGCGTATTCCACTGCCTGCCTGTTAACCACAGGCAGTACTCCCGGCATACCCGTGCAGACCGGGCAGGTATGAGTATTGGGCGGCGCGCCAAATTCTATTGAGCACCCGCAAAATAACTTGGACTTCGTCTTCAGCTGGACGTGGACTTCCAGCCCAATTACAGTCTCATACTTCACCATTCATTCACTCCCAAAAAAGTGACAGGTACTTTTTTCCATCAAAAAGGGGACAGGCTACTTTTTCCCACGAGATTGCTTCAATTCGATCGCAATGACACTGGAAACTTAAAGTTCTGGCTTTCTCTTGTGCCATTCCGTATTCTTCTCATACGTGTAAGCTATTCTGAGCAGGACCTCCTCAGCGAAAGGCTTCGCTAACAGTTGTAGCCCGATAGGTAGCCCTTTCTTGCTGAATCCGCAAGGTAGTGAAATTCCGGGAATCCCGGCCAGATTTGCCGAAATGGTAAATATGTCTGATAAATACATCTGCAACGGGTCATCAATCTTCTCACCAATTTTAAATGCCGCAGTGGGAGCTGTTGGCGTCACAATAGCATCTACTTTTTGGAAAGCCTCGTCAAAATCTTTTTTTATCAGAGTGCGCACCTTCTGGGCTTTCAAATAGTAAGCATCATAGTAGCCACTGGACAAAGCGTAAGTGCCCAGCATTATTCTCCTTTTGACTTCCGCGCCAAATCCTTCCCCTCTTGTCTTCTCATACTCTTCCAACAAGTTCTCTGTTTCGGGAGAGCGATAGCCATATCTTACTCCGTCATACCTGGCCAGGTTGGCGCTGGCCTCGGAGGGAGCAATCAGATAGTAGACCGCCACTCCGTACTCGGTATGGGGAAGAGATATCGGGAAAGTTTTCGCTCCCAGACTTTTCAGAAGCTCTATCGCCTCTTTCACTCCTCTTTCCACTTCCCCGTCCAGGCCGGCGACGAAATATTCTTTAGGAATTCCTATCTTTACGTCTTTAACATTCTCTATCAAAGATTTGGTGAAATCGGGCACATCCAGATTAACGGAGGTGGAATCGTTTTCATCGTAGCCGGAAATAACATTCAACAGAAGCGCCGCGTCTTCCACATCTTTACCAAAGGGACCTATCTGGTCGAGCGAAGAGGCGAAAGCAACCAATCCGTAACGGGAGACCCTGCCATAAGTAGGCTTTAATCCCACTACCCCGCAGCAGGCTGCCGGCTGGCGAATGGAACCTCCCGTATCAGAACCTATCGCCAGGATTGTTTCGTCAGAAGCTACTGCTGTTGCCGAACCCCCGGAAGAGCCACCGGGAATGTAGTCCAGGTTCCAGGGGTTGCGAGTTACTCCAAAATAAGAATTCTCCGTCGACGAACCCATGGCGAATTCGTCCATATTCGTCTTGCCTATGAACACTGCCCCCTGGTCTCTTAACCTTTTAACTACGGTAGCCTCATAAGGGGAGACAAAATTTTCCAGTATGTGGGAGGAGCAAGTCGTCTTCACGTTCTTGATACACATATTGTCCTTGATGGCTACAGGAATCCCGGCCAGAAGGCCGCGGGATGCACCTTTTTTCATATTCTCGTCAATCTTTCTTGCCTGGAGCAAGGTTTCTTCCTCGGTTAAGGTAACGAAACTATGAAGTTTATCATCCACCTGGCTAATTCTATCATAAACAGATTTCACAATATCCTCAGAAGAAATCTCTTTTTTCTCCATCTTCTTCAATAATTCGTGCGCCGTCAGTCCATATAATTCCATCAAGTTCTCCTGTCAAGGGTTATCTTCTCGCCGTCTTTTACTTTTTTCCAGTCCTGGGGATTTCCCAGGAGTCTACCGATGATGTTCACCGGGCTGGCCGGCCTTATCTCTGACTCCGTGGAAACAGGAGTCTTTCCGAAAAAAATACAGAAACCATTTCCTTCCGGCCAGTAGCCCAGGTCTCCTTCCCCGACTACATCCACAGCTTCTTCGGGACCCATATCTACCGGGATAGTAAAATATATTTCCTCCCCCCAGGTATTGACTTTTGCTTCAATAGGAAGAGAATCCCAGATAGCCTTTGCCGTCTTCGTCTCCAGGAGCTCGGCTTCCATAGTAACTTTTTCTGTCTTTATGTTAATCTTCTTTGCCATTATTCCTCCATTAAGGCAGAGCTTTCGCTCTGCAGCTACATTCTTTTTTGTAGCGGCAAAGCGCAAGCTTTGCTTACTTTTAACAGAGCTGTCGCTCTGCAGCTACATATTATTCTATTACTTTTTTTACTTTGAAATGGCTGGCTTCCACTTCCGGGGCGTTGGCTAAAATCTCCTCCTGCGGCAAAGACGGTTCAACCTTGTCCTCGCGGAAAACATTGGATAAACCCAGAACATGAGAAGTGGGCTCTACCTTTTCCGTATCGAGCTCATTGAGCTTATCAATGTATTTTAAAATGTCTCCCAGTTGTTTTGTATATTTTTCTTTTTCCTCTTCGGTCAATTTCAATCTCGCCAACCGGGCGACGTATTCAACTTCTTTTTTTGTAATCATTCCCATTCTCCTTTATTCATATTCTTTTTATCGGCGCATATTTTACCAAAAATTTTCTCCATTGTCCATTTTCGAAAAGAACGGTAATTTTTGTATCGTCACCTGAGCCACTCCGTTCCAATATTTTGCCCACACCGAACTCCTCGTGCCTCACCCGACCACCAACCTGCCACTCATCTGCCTGAACCTGGCTGAAAGGAGAGGGTTGCATATCTTTCTCTGCGAGACTTTGCTTTTCTCCCAGAAGGCCCGCCTCCAGCACAAACCGGGAAGGCTCATTCCACCTCCACTGCCCGTAAAGTCGCCTCTGACTTGCCGAAGTCAGATAAAGCCTCTCTTTGGCCCGGGTCATTCCCACGTAACACAGTCTTCTTTCCTCCTCCATCTCTGCCTGATTAAAAAGAGCATCGGCGTGAGGGAATAGCCCCTCCTCCAAACCGGTAACGAAGACCACAGGAAATTCCAGGCCCTTGGCTAAATGGAGAGTCATAAGAGTCATCCTGTCGCTTTCCTCATCCCAGGTATCTATATCGGTAATCAAAGAGACCTGCTCCAGAAAAGCCTCTATAGTCTTATCTTCCGATTGCTCTTCAAATTCTCCCACTGCCGAGACCAATTCTTTTACGTTCTCAATTCTGCTTTCCGCCTCCACAGTATCCTCGCTGGCAAGTTCACTCAAGTAGCCTGTCTCTTCTATTACCAGGCGCGTCAACTCTTTCGCCGCGAGCTTCTTACTCTTCCTGCGGAACTCCTCAATGAGGTCTATGAAATTTTCCAGCTGAGATGTAATACGCGCTGGAACTCCCTTAATCTCGCGAACTTTAGTGAGAGTTTCAAAGAGCGATTTCTGGTATCCATGAGCGTATTGTTCCAAGTAGTTCAAAGTTTTCTTGCCTATGCCGCGGCGGGGAACATTGATTATCCTTTTCAGGTTAAGAGAATCCGCGGGATTGACTATAATCCTCAGGTAGGCCAGAATGTCTTTTATCTCTTTTCGCTCGTAGAATCTGACCCCTCCCACAATGGCATAATTTATTTTTGCTTTCCTCAAGGCATCTTCCAGAACTCTCGACTGGGCATTAGTGCGGTAGAAGACAGCAAAGTCTCTGAGAATATGCTCCTCTTCCATCAATCTAATCATTTCTTCTACCACCAGATTAGCCTCATCGATTTCGCTATCCACCAGGGCATACTCCACAGGCAATCCCTCTTCTCGATTTGTCCACAGTTTCTTCTTCTTCCGATACCTGTTATTCTTGACCACCTTCCAGGCCATATCCAGAATATTTTTCGTGGAACGGTAATTCTGCTCCAATTTCATAACTTTGACATCTTCGTAGTCCCTTTCGAAATGTAATATATTGCGCAGGTCTGCTCCCCGGAAGGAATAGATGGATTGGTCATCGTCGCCAACAACGCATATATTCTTATGTTTGGCAGCCAGAAGTTTAGTCAATAGATACTGAGCGTGATTGGTATCTTGATACTCGTCAACCATAATATACCGGAACCGTTCCTGGTACTTCTCCAATATCTCTTTTCTCTCTTTAAAAAGTCTGACCGCCTGCATCAAAAGGTCTGCGAAATCCAGAGCAGAGTTATCTTTAAGCTTCCTCTGGTAGAGTTGATAAATATCGCCGATAACTCTACGAAAGTAGTCACCGGAAGCTTGCCCATAAATGGTAAACGAATCGGCGTCCACCAGATTATCCTTGGCCCTGTTTATGAGCGCCTGCGCTACCGCTATCTTAAATCTTTTCTCGTCAACATCCAATTCCTTCGTGCATTCTCTGATTAAATTCAACTGGTCCATCTCGTCGTAGATAACAAAGTGTCTACTCCCGCCGATCTTATCAATCTCTTCGCGCAGGAGACGCGCCGCGAATGAATGGAAAGTGGAAATCCAGACGCTCTTTCCCTTACCTCCCACCAGGCGGTCGACTCTTGTGCGCATCTCCCCCGCTGCCTTGTTGGTAAAAGTAACTGCCAGAATATTCCAGGGCGAGATATTCTTCTCAATGAGATGGGCTATGCGATAAGTAATTACCCTGGTCTTCCCCGAACCCGCTCCCGCCAGAATGAGAAGAGGACCTTCAATATGTTCCACCGCTTCCCTCTGCGAAGGATTCAGGTCATTCAATAAATCATAACCTCTCGTTCTTTTTTCCATCAGTAGTGTAGCCCTTTATGGGCGTAATTTGTTTATTCGTAGTGTAGCCCTTTATGGGCATCCCGATTTATCGGGCGGGCATAAAGCCCTACACTACTAAAACCATTATTGCACCATTTTTTCAATCATTATCTTGGCTTTATAATTATCGGGGTCAAGCTCCAGAACCTTTTTGAATTCATCGGCAGCTTCTTTAAGTTTTCCCACTGTATAATAACAATATCCCAGATTGAAATGGGCGTCAATCATATCGGGATTGAGGGCAATCGCCTCCCTGTAATTCTCAATCGCTTTCTGTTTATTTCCCAGAGTAAAGTAGATATTCCCGAGATTATTCCTCGCTCCTACCAGTCGCGGATTCAGTCTGCAGGCTATTTCAAAGTTCTTAACCGCCTCGCGCCAGTTTTTCTCTTTTGCGTAAACCCATCCCAGCCGGTAATAAGCCAGGGCTTCCTCAGGATTGGTTTTAATAGTCTCCTCAAGTGCTGCAATTGTCTTTTGAGGATCGGCTTCTTTTTGTTCAAAGAAACCGACCTCTTCCGTCAATAGTTTGTGGGCGCGAAAAGGTTCGATTATCTCCTTTATCGATAAGACTCCCATAAAAAAGACAAGACCAATCAAGCTTAGCTTCAAAGCTCCCGGCCAATTTATGGGCACCACTATCTCTCTCTTACAACGGGAAGCCAGAAGGCCCATAACGAAATAGAAATAGACTGCGCTCACGATAAACCGCATATTGACCGAAACAAAGCTATGAGCAAGAATGGCAGCCCCTGCGGCAAGCCAACCGACAGTCAAAATTTTCCCGGACCCAGGATCAGAATTTTCCTTCAACAGTATCTTCCCTTGAGCAAAGAAGGCAAAAATCGTCCAGATAAAGATGCCGATTCCAATAAGACCTGTCTCCGACCAGATTTCCAGAAACTCGTTGTGAGCATAATTGACGATAAACCTCTCCTGCGGCAGAATCTTCAGAAGTTTTTCCGAGGCGTAGCGGGGGAAATATATGTGGAATGCTCCGATCCCCACTCCCGCCGGGTTTTGGAGCCCCATTACCAGCGTATCTCTCCATATCAGCAAACGTTCGGTGCGCCGGGCAAGTACCTGGTGAACTTTGCCCGCGCCTCCTTCAATCGTCTTTTTATATTTTTGGCTCGTAGACATTAATCCAAAATGTAAAAGAAGAATCAAAAACAAGAAAATAAGAAATATTAATTTCCCCCTCCGGAAATTCCGCCACCGCTGTCCCGCGACCTGTTTACCGTAAAGTATTGCAAAAATCAGAAAAGAAAATAGGAAACCGGCCCAAGCCCCCCGGGTTGCCGTGAAATACAAATTGAAAAGCAGAAACAAAACGCCAAGGCCGAACAGGAGTCTCCCTCTCTTCCTTTCAATCAGGAACATAGAGAAAAATATCGGCAGGCAAATTACTATGTAACCGGCAAAGAAATTGGGATTGCCAAAAGTAGCAAAGGGACGCTGGTTGGGCCCGTAGTAGGCGATACCCAGGAATTCTCTCACCGGAAGGTGCAGCCATTTGTCAATCGTTGAAAAAATTCCGGCCAGCCAGGAAAAAAACGAAGTCAAAACATTTGCCGGATTCTTAACTGCCCAGAACGAGCTAATGCCGATTAGCGAGACAAATATACTTCCCAGAAGCCAGGCAGAAAGTATGTAATTTAAGTTTTTTCTATCGCGGATATTGTTGGCAACGACAAAGAAAACGAACACGCAAATTAACATTCTCTGGAATTCATTCCTCGCCACTACCTTATCCCGGGAAAATATGTAATAGAGAGAAATTGCCAGGCCGTAGAATAGAATGGGTAAATTGAGGAGGTTACTCTTGAGGACAAGGCGCCCCTCGAGAAGCATTCTCGCTATCCAGAAGACCAAAAGCAGGATAACCGATAATTGCATCGCGAAGAGTTTATAGCGGGTAAGCTTAACGTCGATTGCCAGGGCGGAGAAGAGCACGAAAAATATGAATATTCCCAGGATAATTTTCTCGAAATAACCCGTTAATATCAGAGAAAGATTAGATTGCTTATCAGCCCCCGCCCTGTCCACGGACGAGCCACGCTTTTTCACTTTTGCTCCATATAAGTTATATACGCCGGACGACCCCGACGCAGAACATCAAAAATTACTCCCTGCGAAAGGTTTATTTTATCAACCACTTTCTTAAACCGTTTACAGTCCACCGTGGCTTGTCGGTTTATACTCCTTATCAGGTCGCCTTCCACAAGACCCATCTCTTCAGCCTTACTGCCGATTTCAATCTCGACAATTACCACCCCTTCTCCGTCTTTAATACCATAGTTTCTGGCCAGGTCAGGGGTCAATGCCTCTACCTTCATACCCAGCCACTCTTCCATTTCTCCCTTTGCTATTTCTTTTTCTTCCTCTTCCTTTACTTCTGCCTCCTCAAGCGTCTCTGGCATTTCTGCCAATTTTATGGTGAGTGCGACCTCCTTTTTTTCTCTAATTACCATTACTTTTACCTTTTTTCCCGGTTTTGTTTTGGACACTACTTCCTGGAGGTCTCGCACGCCTTCGATTTTACGGTTATCAATTTTTATAATCACATCCCCTCTGTTCATTCCTCCTTTCTCCGCGGCAGAATTTTCCATTACCCTATTAACCAGAACGCCTTTTTGCGCGGGAAGGCTAAACTGCCTGGCTATAACCTCGTCCACTTCCCTTATCTCTATACCTAACCAACCACGCACAACCCTCCCTTTCTCTATTAACTCATCAAGAATCTCTTTCGCGTTATTGATGGGAATGGCAAATCCAACGCCGGCAAAGACTCCCGTGGGAGCGTAGATTGCCGTGTTTATCCCGACGACTTCTCCCCTGATATTGACCAGCGGACCGCCACTATTACCACGATTAATGGAAGCATCCGTCTGAATCATATCTCTATACTCTCTGCCTTCAACGAAAAGCGACTGCCTCTTCGCGCTAATCACGCCCACGGTCAGGGTCTGCTTTAACCCAAAAGGAGAGCCAATGGCTATTGCCCAATCTCCGATCCTTATCTTATCCGAATCGCCGAGTTTAGCTGCAGGAAATTTTTCCTTCGCTTTAATCTTGATTACAGCAAGGTCGGTTCTGGGATCTTTACCCACCACTTTGCCGTCGTACTTTTTCTCCTTGCCATTAGACAATGTGACCTTAATCTCTTCCGCTCTGGCAATCACGTGGTAATTTGTCAATATATAGCCCTGGGGATCGATAATTACTCCCGAACCCGTTCCTTCCAGCCGCCGCCGGAATTCCCTTTTCTCCGGCTCCGGCCGCCTCTCTCTCGGCTTGCCAAAAAACTCGTCAAAGAAATCTTCGAAAGGGTCGCCAAAGTAGAATTGATAATAAGGAACCTCCGTCTTGAGAATTTGCACGGCAGAGATGTTTACCACCGCAGGCTTTACCCCCTGAGCCACACCGGTGAATGCCTCCTGCAGCTCAATCACTCCGCCAGGAACGGATACAGCTTCTTCGGAAGAGGTGTCCTTCTTGGTTAGCAGTATCTCTTTCCCCTCCATCTTGCCTTTGCAGGTGAATCCTAAGAACAACGAAAGAGACAAAACCGACGCCAACACCAAAATCCAAACTCTATACTTCTTCATTTTCCTCACCCTCCTTTAAACTGTCATTGAGAGGGAGCGAAGCCACCGAAGCAATCTCGAGATTGCCACGCTCCTTTCAGTCGCTCGCAATGACATACCTATGATATGGAGCTTCATGCTGCTTAATACTTGGCTCTTATTGCAGGGATTTCTACTGCCTTATCTTTTCTGTAAACGCCGAGTATATTTTTCTGATTCTCTCCTCGCGGCAGAACGAGGTCGATAATATTTGGACTGCTTCTTCTGTTATTATTCAAGGACAAGTAGGCGCCGCCAAATGAGAACTCATCGTTTGTTTGCTTAACCTCTCTCACTTTCCAATTTCGCGGCGCAGCCTCTCTGTCGTAAGACAAAACCATGGGCAAATATCCCCAATTCCGAGGATCTCCGCGAATAAACTTTCGGGGGACATAAATGGTGACTTCTGCCCTGGCGGGATTGACTCTCACTTCCAGGTCTGTCAATTTAACCGGCTTGCCAGCCGAATCTATCTTGTACATCGTCTGTTGCCAGCCATCCACGGAGATTGCATATTCCCAGGCATCTTCAGCCCTGGCGTAAGCATTCCTTCCCGGAAGAAGCTGCATGGAGCCAGCTCCCATCCTGTTATTCAGGTCAATATAAACGTCGATAATCTGTAGACTGAGGCCCGCAGGAGAATTCCAGGGATTTTCAATTATCCCCAACCTAAACTTAAAAATCACATATTCCGGCCCTTCACTTACGGAAAACTCACGAATATCGAATGAGCCGGGCTTGAACATCGAAGCAACAGGATAAGTATAGGTTCCTGGCCCATAATCATCACCCACAGGGTCGATAATTTTTGAAATACCGGCTCCCTCATAAAAGAGCTCGGGGAGAACCATACTGATAGGTCCGGAAGGCGGCACGCTCTCCAATTCCACACCCTCCTCTACTGCCACGGCAATCATTCTCAATGCCTCTCCGCCTGAAACGTTAAGGTATTTAAGGGGTATCCCGATTTCCAATGAATAGGCTCCCACCCTGATAGAATAGAGATCGGTGATCGGTTGCCAGGTATCTTTTCCTGTTGCGCTGGAAAGGACTGCCCTTCCTCTCCCCACCTCGGAATCCAGAGTAAATTGGTCAAACCAGATTGCCACTTCGTTAGATAGTCCAAACCCCAATGTTCTTCCCAGACCAGGGGCCACGTGGCGAGTAGTAAGATTATATTTCCCCGCTCCCGGCGTCCCTATGTAGAATCCAAGAAAGAATTCCGTTCCTTTTCTTTCCGCGAGCAAATCTTTAGTATCCACCCGGAGATAGAGATTAAACCTATCGTAACCATAATAGATTTTGTCCAGTATCTCACTCCCCTCAGCCACGTAGTAGCCCGCGTTATCCCATTCCCCTTCATCAATTATGCCGTCAATCTGGGGAGTAATTAAGTCCACGATTTCCCTTTCCGGGACAAACTCTTTCTCAGCAACAATCGGCTGGAACAGTCTCCCTGGCGGTTCCACGCCGATAGTCTGATAGACTTTAATCAACAGGCTCCTGTATTCCTGGTCAAAAATCTCATCCCTGCCGGAATTCTGGTCCTGGCCGTACCACCAGAACCACTTACTATCGGAAGCTTCTAAAATTGTTGCAAACGCTTCATCCAGTTTTTCAATTTTCGCTTTACCACTGTTTTTATAATTTTCCAAATCTAACCTTGCTTCAGCCAAAAGTTCCCAGGCGATATTCTCTTCTTCTTCGCCGATCCAGCTATCAAAATTTCCATTGACCAGAGAACCCGGCCATAGTTTTTTCATACTCGCTTTTGCAGGATAGTCTTCCAGGTACTCCTGTAAAGTGACAGTCTTGATTGAAGGGTCTTCCTCGAGTCGATTGAAAAGCTGACTCAGAAAATATACGCTCTCGTCATTATCCATAATTATAGTCACCAGAGGAGGCGATTTCTCTCTCCATTTCTGTTGAATGGAATAGAGACGTTCCATAAAATCCTCTACCGCTTCTTCTCCGCTCATCAACGGATAGACAAGATTGATTCTATCGCTTAGCACCCTGTCCCGGAAAATCACCGTTAGCTTTCTTTTCTCTCCGGAAACAATATAAGGCCGATATAATAACTTAGGATTCCGAAGCCGCCCCTGGCCGTTCCTGGCCAATTCAATGTTCAACGAACCTTCCAGAACTTCCTCGCCGGAACCCATCCACTGCAATCTACAGTCGCCGACAATATCCAACACTTCCTGCGCTACCGCACCTTCGGGAAGCCAGATCCCTCGAGGAAACCTGTCGAAATATTTGCGATAGAAACTTACTCCTTCCATTATTCTGGCTCTAACATCTTCGGGATGTTCGTATTTCTTGGCAGGCAAGGAAACCTCTGGCATAGACACACTGGCTAAATCCGTATCATAAAGAAGGGGAAGAACGGGACGGCCGGGAGGCACCATTGCCACTGCAATCCGACCCGAATCCTGCAGTCGCCGGCAAATTTCTCCGGCACCAAAACTCATATTTTCAATCATTTCCGGAGACAAATTGAAAGTCATGTTTATCCAGGGATAACGTTCTAACAATGCTAAAAGATTCCCGATCGTCTGGGAATTAACCTTACCCGCACGGGGCATCTCCCCGTTCCAGATAAGAGCGAGGCAGAGGAGTTGCCGGGGAACTTCCGGTGGCTTCACGGGAACTCTCTCCACTTTTCTTTCTTTTGGCGGCACCCCGGCGCAGCCCAAAAGAAAAAGAAGAAGAGACACTATGAAGTATATGGTAAGTAGACTTAAAATCTTTTTCATTTTCCCTAACAAATTTATCTTTTTACATCCGTAACTGACAAATTTTTATTATACTAAATATTATTTTAATTTGTAAAGCACAAAGGAGAAAAACCATCAAATTTTGCACTATCATTCACTTGACGAAGTCCGATTGTCTACGGGAAAAAAGTCGGTGGGATAAGGAGGGATACCAGAAATGTCAGCACGCCCCCCTTCTGCCTCGCCTTTTCATAATTCAGGTCATTCTATTACCGGGATTCTGGGAAGATGAGAGCCCTTCACACCCTCTGTGGGGAATAAAGACAGGTGCACAACGACGTGGATATTAAATCAGTTGGAAGGGAAACGGCTATCCAGAACTGCCATGATCAAAAATTTGCAGGCACCTAACCAGTGCTTCTTTGTCCCCCAACCCTCCTGGCTTCAGAATCAAGTTGTACTTCCCATCCAGAGTCCGACAAAAGGCAATCCCGGGTGATACGGAAGAAATGATTTGAAAGGTATCTATCTCCAATGCCTGGCAGATATTAAAAGAAGTATCTCCACCGATAAGAATTAGATTACGAAAGAACCCGCCCTTGCAGAGCCCCGTGGTCAAATAGACAAGCGTTCTAATAATCTTTTCTGCATCCGGCTTATAGATACTCTTTTTAGGATAGATTAATATATGTTTAGCATTTTTCGCATCCGGTATTTCTACCCGGTCCCGCTCGAAATCTATAGGCACAGCCACCAGTCCCCTCTTCCATTTCAATTTTTCAATCTGTTCATAGGTAACCGGCTGGACGCTCCCGGAAACAATCAGCACGGCTTTTGGGCCGCGAGTTACAGCCCCGGATTCAATATCCCTGCTTAATCCCGCCTTCCCCCAGAATTTGACCAACTCTCCGGCCAGACCGCTCGCTCCGCATACAGTTCTGTAATCCGGGATTTCTCCGGCGATATTTTTTAAATCGCTCTGAGTTCTTGCATTGTATACTTTAATCCTGTCAGAATAACGGGATGTCTCCTTCAGCAAAGTAGGTATATGAGGTTCGGTCACTCGCTTTCTGGGGTCCCGCGCAAACTCTGTTCCGGTAACCAGCTCTCCCCAAACATAGTGGTAACCTTCTACCGTAGTCCTTCCTGCCCGGGGAAAGGCAGCACAAAAGGGAAGTTCTTCTATGTTCAACTCATCGAAAAGCGCGTCAATCTCCGCACCGATATTTCCTCGCAAGGTAGAATCTATTTTTTTGTAGATCCATTCTATTTTCAATTTCCTGAAGAATCTCAAAACGCGTTTAACCTTCTCACGAGCTGCTTGCGGCTCATCGAACCTGCTTTCGGTATTCACTACAAGAACGTCGCAGTCAACATCGGGCTTCACGTCTCGGGACAGGCGCTGCGGCTGAGAAACAAGGACAATTGTCCGTAATCCCCCGTTTGCGAAATGTAATCCCACATCGCCGCAACCGGTCAAATCATCAGAGATTATGCCGATCATTGACATCCCCTCACCTTTATCCTCTCCCCCTCACCTTTATCCTCTCCCCCAGGGGAGAGGAATAATGACATCCATCGTTCAGGAATTATCTTTTATTCTGGGGAATAAAGGCTTGCCTGTCTTAATCCTTGTCCCCGGTTTCAGCCTTCCCCACTCTGCTTCTTTACTTTTTTGCTTAAAGATTTTCTCTTCTATTCCCAGCCTCTCCCAGATTCTCTCCCCTGTCCGGGGCATAAACGGAAGAATATACAAGGCGACTATTCTCAAAGTCTCTAAAAGATTATATAATACAGTTTCCAGTCTCTTTCTATCGGTCTTTTCCAGCTTCCAGGGAGCTGTCTTCTCAATGTATCTATTAGCGTAGTCGATAACTTCCCAGATGGCTCCCAGGACACTGTTCAATTCCAGATTATCGTAATATTTACTGACTCTCTCCAAAAGTCCCTTCACTTTTTGAATTAATTCTTTACCCTCTTTCTTATCCGGGCCCGGTTCCGGCACCCTGCCCGCAACGTACTTTTCCACCATTGTCAGGCTACGGCTCAAAAGATTACCTAAATTATTCGCCAGGTCAGCGTTATACCGCCGGATAAGCGCCTTTTTGGAAAAATCGCCATCCTGGCCAAAAGGCACCTCCTTCATCAAGAAATAACGGAAAGGGTCGACTCCGAATTCGTCGGAAACTTCCACCGGATCCACCACATTGCCTCGAGATTTGGACATTTTCTCTCCCTCCACGGTCCACCAGCCATGCCCAAAAACCTTTTTGGGGAGAGGTATCTCCAGAGCCATCAACATTGCCGGCCAGATGATAGTGTGGAACTTAAAAATCTCCTTACCCACCAGATGGACGTCAGCAGGCCAGAACTTTTTAAATTTTACTTTATCATCTAAATATCCACAGCCAGTGAGGTAATTTATCAAGGCGTCAAACCAGACATAGACGGTGTGTTTTTCATCAAATGGCACCGGTATTCCCCACTTGACAGCCGTGCGGCTCACGCTCAAATCCTTCAGGCCTTCCCTAACAAAATTCACCATTTCCGCTTTGCGAAAAGGTGGCTGCATGAACTCGGGGTTCTCGTCAAAATAATCGAGAAGTCTCTTCTGATATCTGGATAACCTGAGGAAGTAACTCTCCTCTTTCAGTTTCTCCGCCACTTTCCCGCATTCGGGGCACTTACCTTCGTCAAGCTGCGATTCCAGGTAGAAAGTCTCACAGGAAGTGCAATACCATCCCTCATACTCTCCTTTGTAGATGTCACCTTTCTGGTGGAGTTTTGCAAAAATCGCCTGCACTGTCTTTTCGTGTCTGGCTTCCGTTGTCCTGATAAAATCATCGTGAGAAATGTTTAGCTTTTCCCAGAGTTTCTTGTCCTGGGAGACAATATAATCTGCCCATTCCAAAGGCGTCTTCTCTTTCAAACTGGCTGCCCGGGCTATCTTCTGCCCGTGTTCATCGGTACCGGTAAGAAACAGAACTTCATCCCCCAGCCAGCGCCGGAAGCGGGCCACCACGTCACAAGCTATGGTGCAGTATGCGTGCCCGATGTGCAGCAGGTCATTCACATAGAATATGGGAGTAGTGATATAGAATTTCTTAGCCATAGAATTTTTTAACCTTCCGATTTCCTGAACTTCAACTTTCCAAAGAATCCTGCCGGGGAGACCTCATTCCGGGACAACTTTTTCGACATTCCGTCTCCGTATTCCACGGTAATTTCTTCCCGCAAAATATTGACTGCTTTTACTACCCCTATTCCGCTCTCCGTAGTCACCTTGGAATTTATTTTGGGGAAATTCTTTTTCGATTCATGATAAAAATCGCTCTCGTACGCCAGGCAACACATCAGGCGACCACAAACTCCGGAAATCTTTGCCGGATTCAGAGATAACTCCTGCTCCTTAGCCATATCAATGGAAACCGGCCGGAAACTTTTCAGAAATGAGCCACAGCAGATGGGAAGTCCGCACGGCCCAAATCCCCCCAGCATCTTGGCCTCGTCCCGCACTCCGATCTGCACCATCTGTATGCGGGTCTTCAACAGGTACCCCAGGTCTTTGATTAGTTCCCGGAAATCTACCCTTCCTTCGGCAGTATAATAGACAAACAATTTGTTACAATCAAAAGTATAGTCCACGCAGGTCAATTTCATCTTTAGTTCGTGTTCTTCCACTTTCTGCATCACCTTCTGAAAGGCTTCTTTCTCCTTCCTGGCATTTTTCTTTATCACTTCACAATCGCCGGGTTCCATCTTTTTTATTACCCGATGAAGCTTCTTCTTGCTGCGCTCAACCATTCTCTCCGGCGAAACGACCTCTCCCAACTCCGTCCCATTCTCTGTCTCCACCAGGCACCTTTCACCTATGGTCAGGTCTATTCCCCCCGGGAGGAAATCGAAAATATCCTTTGTCCTTCTTATTTGCACCCCCACGACAATCGGCATATTCCCCTCCTTACGCTTCGCTTCAGTCGGTGACCTGCCTGCTCACCGACTCGCAGGCGTCGCTAACCCGTTCCTCCTTATTCGTCGGAACAGCGATCCTCCTTGTGTGAATTCTTTCTTTTCGAGACATTTAAAAATAGTTTGTGAATAGTTCTTGCAATTTCAATAGCATTCCATCTATTGCCAAATTCACATTGGCGTTCCTCTTAATCAAGTCGACCGTTTCCATAACGATTTCTATCTTTTTCTGTCTGAGGATAGACGGATTTTCCGCAAATTTCCTGCCCAAATCACTCAAAAGAAAATTCAACAATTCCAGCGTAGTTTCTCTATCACGGGAAATTTCAGCCGAAAATTTAAATAGACTGCCGTAATCTCCCACTGCCGGACTCTCTTTTTCAAAAATCTCCCTCAGCCGCTCCGCAAACTCAGGAGCTTCCCTCTCCAGATAGTAAAGCGCCCGGCCAATACTTCCCGACGAAAGCCAGGCATAGGAGCGCGCCTCTTCCGGCGCCACTTGGTAGCGGTCTCTCAGTAACTTTTCTATTTCAGCGCGGGGGATTTGTTTGAACAGTATCAGTTGGCAGCGAGAGCGAACGGTGGAGAGAAGACGGTAAATGTTTTCAGTTATGAGGATAAAAATTACCTGTGGAGGTGGCTCTTCCAAAGTCTTCAATAGACAATTGGCAGCCTCTTCGGTAGCACTGGCAGCATCGTCTATAATATATACTTTCCACTTTCCTTCCAGTGGCTTATAGGAGACCCTTCTCTGAAGATTTCTAATCTGGTCAATGGAAATTGTCAGAGTGCCCTCGCGGGGGCTAATCAACTCCACGTCGGGATGTGTTCCGTTTTCAATCTTTCTACAGGAATCGCACCGGTCGCACCCATCGGAACCAGATGAGCGGCAATTCAAACCCCGGGCAAAGGCAATGGCCGTAGTCCGTTTGCCAACGCCGTCGGGGCCCACAAATAAGTAGGCGTGATGAGACCTTTTATTCTCAATCGATTTCTTTAATATATTAACAGCCGCTTCCTGGGCAACAATTTCGGAAAACTTCATACTATAACTATTTCTGCACGGTTGAAACCGTGTCTACAAATTTTTCGTAGTTAAAGGCGGCCGCGGAGTGCCGCCCCTACAATGCAGAGCTATCGCTCTGCCACCACATAGCCACCAAACTATTTTAGCAATTTTTCAATAACTTTTACAACCTCTAAATGCGTCTCCTCCGGAGATTTCTTCGCTCTAATTATTTTAACCCGGCCGGGCTCCCGGGAAGCAATCTCCCGATACCCTTTTCTCACTCTCTCATGAAACTCTACGGACTCCCCCTCCATCCTGTCGATCCTCCTGCCAGGGGTTCTTCTCACCCTCTTTAAACCTTCTCTCACGTCAAGGTCAAGAAGTATCGTTAAATCGGGTTTCAAACCAGACGAGCCAATCCTATTCAACTCCTTAACCATTCTAATATCCATCTTTCTTCCGTAACCCTGATAGGCAAGAGTAGCGTCAGCATAACGTTCGCAGACGACAGTTTTGCCCTGCCGCAGTGCGGGAAGAATAAGTTCTGACGTGTGTTGCGCCCTGCCCGCCTCGTAAAGGAAAACTTCTGCAACTTCTGAAATTCTGTTTTTAGGATTCAAAATTATCCTGCGGAGAGCCTCAGCAATACTCGTGCCCCCCGGCTCCCTCGTGCGCACTACCTTATGACCTTTCCTCTTCAGGTATCGGGCAAGGAGTATAGCCTGGGTGGACTTCCCCGAGCCATCGGGCCCTTCCAGCGTAATAAACAGACCTTTTTTCTTTCGCTTGTCCATAAATCTTTCTTTTACCCCCTCACCCCCAAAGAGAGCAATATCTATCTTTCCTTCTTTCGGTATGTTAGCAGAGCTATCGCTCTGCAGCTACACTTCTTTCCTGTAGCAGAAAAGGTAAGGGGTATTAACGGTTGCGCAAGAAGATTCTCTTTCTGGGGAAGGTAATGCTACCCTGCTGGCCTCCGGTTACCGGAGTCTCAACAGTCAGGTTCGAGATATCCACCTGAGTGGGACTGCCTGTGGAATCGAGGATGAAAAAGACAGAGGCAAGGTCTTCCGGCACAAGGTCAGTCGTAGTTCCATCAACTACCCGTTTCAGACTGTCGCCGGATTTGTAGTACTGGAACTGCCTCCCATCAATACGGGTGAAACTTATCATTGTATTCTCATCTTCACCAGCCTGCTCGCCAACCACTATTGCAGTCACAGGTCTTGCCTGCCTGATAAACCTGGTCATCTCGTCCACAGCTGCGCGCGCCTTCTGCTGCGCGTCAATCTGCTGGCTCGTCTGCCACCAGGTTCTGTAGGTATTGGTGAAAAAGGTTACTATCGCATATCCTAAAATACCCAGTAGAGCAATAACGAGGGCCAGTTCTATAAGAGTGAATCCTTTCTGCTTTTCCATCTTACCCTCCTCATTTTACCACGCATATCTTCTCTGTTGCGTTCTCTCCTCCCACCTCTATGTGCACCAGGTAGACTCCACTGGCCACAGTTGAACCCTTTTCATTCTCTCCCGACCAGGGCTCCAGGTGCATCCCGGTGTTTTTATTCTCACCTTCCACCAGACTCATCACCAGCTCACCCATCAGGTTATAGATTTTTAGATTAACTTTTCCCGGATTTATTATGAAGTACTTAATAGTAGCCAAGTTGTCTCCCTTCCTGGGATGAATCAAGTTATTAGCTATGTCGAGTAAGCGGACAACCATTATGCCGTCGCTCCAGTCAGACCAGCCACTCCAGCCACCGCCACTCTGTGCTTTGACGCGAGCTTCGTATGTTTTATTATATTCACATCCTGAAATATTGTAACTCTTAACATTACCTACGCTGCCGTCAAATACTGTTCCATCCTCAGATCTCACCTGTAACCTGTAGTTATAAATCGCTGTCTCCGGGTCAGGATTATTCTGAGTCCACCGAAAGCGAATTGTAGTATTGTATGTATACTCGCCATCGTCAGTGGGCGTCTCCGGCGCTGGGGGAGCTGACGTATCCTCAAAATGGCCTTCATCAGACCAGCCACTCTCTGTTTGCTCTTGAGACCAGCTATACCCCAGACCGGTATCTATTGCCTGAACGTTCCAGTAGTAGCCCTTGGCGTAAAGTTTGAAAGTGCGAGTATGCATCTGTTCGACACCCACAGTAGCAGTACTTTTAGAAACAAAATTCCCTAAAAGAGGCCTCCCATATCT